>SDBV01000976.1_pt1 | contig 42004 bp, 42 predicted proteins | sample 2277081 | NCBI WGS metagenome assembly SDBV01 (sample SAMN10402039, study PRJNA504765) | marine sediment metagenome | isolation source: marine sediment core GS10_PC15, 223 cmbsf | place: Arctic Ocean: Southern Knipovich Ridge | collected 2010
CTTTCTACCTGATAACCGTAGAGTATTCCTATATCGTCTTTTCCGTCGTTATTGTAATCGCCGGTGGTAACATTGCTTCCGTCCCAGTCCCAGTTACCGGCACCGGCCTGCCACCAAAGAACGGGAGCGTTAAAGCCGCCTAGACCGTCGGCGATAAAGACATGCATCATCACGTCTCTCTCAGTCTTGTATCCGTAGAGGACAGCTAAGTCATCGCTGCCGTCGCCGTTAAAGTCGCCTGAGACGAACTTGGACGCGTCCCAGCTCCAGTTGTTCGCTCCCGAGTCCCACTGGGAAGCGGGCTCTGAAGAGATGGGTAGAGTTCTAAAAAAGATCTCGTAATCGCCATCATCTCCTACCCAGACGACCTTATTTCCGGATATCTGAGGACTTGTGTCATGACCGTAGGGATTGTCTGAGATATTTACGACCTTACTGCCGTCATAGAGATATATCTCGTTAAGACTATCTTCACCTTGCCAGACGACATTATTTCCATCTATTTGGGGATTGCTATTACTACTAATGTTCAAATCGGTACTAAGGGTGGTTACGTTCGAGCCGTTAAACATAAAGATCTGTCTTTCACCGGAAGTATTACCCTGCCAAACAACGTTATTTCCATCGATCTGGGGATTGTAGTTAGAATAGCTTATATCCGTACTAAGAGTAGTCACGACCGAGCCGTCGTACATGAATATCTGCCTGGCCCCAGAGGTATTGCCCGCCCAGACGACTTTATCGCCGAATATCTGGGGATTGTAGTTATTAAGAGTACCGGTCGTGACCTGAACAGTCGTGGAACCGTCATACAACCATATCTGGTTAACCGAGGAATCGTCGTCGCCCTCCCAGACAACCTTATCGCCATCGATCTGGGGATCCTCGTTATAATTATTGATATCGGTACTAAGGGTGGTTATGTTCGAGCCGTCAAACATAAAGATCTGACCTTCATCGATCGTATCCCCCATCCAGACGATTTTATCGCCGGATATCTGGGGCTTGTAGTTATAAGTGGTACCGGTCGTGACCTGAACAGTCGCGGAACCGTCATACAACCATATCTGGCCGATTGAGGAAGTGTCGTCACCTTCCCAGACGACATTATTACCATCGATCTGGGGATTGTTGTTACTTTTCGTGACATCGGTACTTAGCGTGGTTACGTTCGATCCGTCATACATAAAGATCTGCGTTTCACTGGAGGTATCACCGGCCCAGACGACCTTGTCGCCATCTATCCGGGGGTCATAATCGTCGGTGCCGTTCTCTGTTATTCTGACCGAACCTCCGCTTGCAACGGCGGCGGCCAGCGCGATAACGACCATAATAATACTAGAGAGAATAATAAACCTTTTCATACAGCAGTTCCTTTCTAAATAAGGTATCTAATTTAATAATTCAATATAGCGATTACTTATATTTAAAAACATCCCCCAAGCGGGGGAATTACTAATAGCTATTAATAATATGAAGCCTGAGATATGAATAGTTTCAAAAGACTTCTCCAACCCGTCTAAGGTCGCTGACTGACGCTGTAGATACCTGCGAAAAGTACATTGGTGTGCTTTATTGGATGAGTCTAAAACCGAAACCTTGGTTTCAAGAATTGAAAATTGAAGACTGAAAAATGAAAAACATAAAACCAAGGGACACATAAGGGGCCAGCCGAAGGGTTGACTATGGGAATACATGTAGGTATTTGAGCCGAGGATTACCCGCCGAGCAAGGCCGTAGATACCCCCTAATGAATGACCAGAGGACGCATAAGGTATCAGCTGCAAGGCGCCGAAGGGTTGACGAGGCGAGCATACATGTAGGTATGTGAGCTGAGGATTACCCGCCGAGCAACGCAGCAGATGATGCCTTAGGTGTTCTCTGGTGAGCCGTGAAGGATTCCCCCTTCGACCTACGGATTAAAAGTCCTATCTAAGCTTTCTGCAATGATCTTTCGTTTTGTAATTTAGTATTGTTAACCAGGGTTTTAGACGAGATGAGGTTTATATGTTTTTGCTAGTCATGTTATGTTATGGCTTCGTGTGTTAGACAGATGTTAGATTACAATTTGAACTTACTTGAATTGCTAACACAATTTCTCAATTTTATTTATCGATTTTTATTTTAGAGATTAGGGTTTTGGTTGCGATCCCCATTTTATTATTTTCTGCCAATCAGTTAAACGGTTTCTCGATCCTTTTGTAAAGCGCTAACTGAGTCTTTCTCAAAAATATCTAAAAAGATTCGGTTAATTTTATGACCTAAAACCCTGTCTGCCTGAAGTCTCATTGTAGGTGCTCTATTGCCTTCAGTGTCAAAAATATAAAAACTTAAAATCATGTCATTATCACCCTTTGATATTGTAAAAGTTGGGTAATGATTGAAAACCTTTACTTCAACGTTAGCTTGTCTGGTCGCATCTGCGTTTAGCCACGAGGTTAACTTATCAAGGGATGTTTTAATTCTATTTTGAAGATGAGTAGGATCTGTATGTTCGTCTCTTGCCCGCATTCGAATTATGTCGGTATTTGAAGGGTCTAATAAAAGAATTTTGTATTTACATCCAAGTCTTATGCCTTTCAGAATTTTTTTAAAAAAATCGGGATGATCAGTGTATTGATGAAGCGCCATCCCAAACAAGTAAACACTCTCCTCTGAATCAAGAAGATCAATCCATTCTTCCTTAGCAATCTCTTGACGATTATCGTGGAAACTTCTAATTCCAAGCCTATCACCTGTCTCGAGTATATCTACAGTTGATATAAGCTTTTCACTAAGCTCATCAGTACTTGTTCTAATTTTAGTTAATACACCTTTAAATGGATCACCTGCTAATCTATGCTGAACGAACGTAAGAAGAGCTGTCGAAATAAAAGTAATCCCAATTGCCAAAAAAATACTATTATTAACAGTATTGATTTTGAATCTTAGACCAATGAATATATTAACCAAACCAATAAGAAAAATAATTATTTGAATCATTTACTCTCCTTGATTAATGGGTCAACCAAGCTAACGTCTTAATTGATTATAAGTCATTTCTTCCTGAGAATCGACATAGCATCTTTCGTAATTAATTTCTGATATAACACTTTTGGCCCAGTGATATCCAAAATTAACTTTTCCATACTCTATAAGATTAGCTTCGCCGGTAGGCACTAATTTCGAATGGTTCAATGTAATAAAGTCTGCTAATTCTTTTGGAGAATTCTCGATAAATATTAATTTCATTTCATTGTGATTAGGCACATAGCCGTTAATCACTGTGGAATTAAGTGAGACATTAGCCTCAAATATCAATTCAGGATGACTCAACTCACAATCATATACTAAGCCTAAACAATGTATTTGTATTATATTTCGTTCTTTTATCCCAGTTTCTTCAACGATCTCTCTTATTATTGCCGTAAACGGATCAAGAACAGAGAAGGAAAACAAACGCGGCTGAACAAAACCCCCAACGACGTGGATTTTTTTGGCTCGTGATTCAACCCCATCACTATTTCTTATGCCTAGCAAAAGTTTATTATCGGAGGTTCTAATAACGGAACAAACGGCTAATGGATCTGCCATCTGGTTAAAACCATACATTTCAGCTACATCTGGTTTTCGTGTCCCCACATACTCTTTATATGACGTTCTACCAACTCTAAGTTCAAGGGTGCCCCGGGAGGAAACTCGAAATCTTTTTAGGCTGTATAGCTGCTTCGATCTTAGTTTATAAGCTTTACTGACACTTTCGAGTTTTGCTTTTTTCCATTCCTTGTTAATATGTTCAAAAAGTTCTCTCGGTTGACTATCACCTAAATAAAACTCATTAAGAATATTTACCTGTTTTCTCTCAAATTTTTTTGATACTAATATATTAAACTTTGTCATCTTCAACCAGTGGTCTTTCTTCAAGTAACTTATTTTAACAAAACCGTCGATAATTTAAACATTATTAACTTGCTTTTTCAACTCCAAGTTTTGTTACTTACTTAAAATATGTGCTTAGTCGTTGTCCCACAGCCCCAACTGAAGTTTTGTAATCGTTAGATCTTTGACTCCAAAAAGCAATTCCTGTGAATCACTAACTAAGGAGTTCCAATATAATAATCTGCCATTATTAAACATCGCACGATACAGTTTCAAATATTGCTTCTAGACTCTCAGAAACGTCTTTTTCAGTTTCCGGTAGTAAGTGCCCATAAAAGTCCAGAGTCAAGGAAATATTGCTATGACCAAGTTGTCGCTGTATCCATTTAATACTCAGGTCTGCATAAATTAAAGCCGCTTAATACGAGACTAAGATCGTGAAAGCGTACTTTTCTCAATCCTGCGCACTTTAGGGCTGGTTGAAATACTCTGCTATAAACGTTGCTCTTGTCTAAAACCTTTCCTATCTCATTTGTGAAAACAAGATCATGCTCATTTTCGTATAATTCAATTGCTTGTCTTAGCCTTTGGTCTTTTAAGGCCTTATTTAGTTGGGGTACGGTCAATACGCTTAGACGAGCGAGTTTGCTATAAGCATTAGCATGGAACGGGACTCCTAAAAAACCTTTTTTTAATGGAAAGATTCTAACGGTATCTATAAGACTCAACGGTACGTTTTGTGGCATAACCATGCAACAAACACATTATAAAGCACTATCACTTACAAAGTGATTGTAGGAGCTTGATAGCGTTGCATATTTAAAATACCATAAATGTCATCAATTACGTCTTCGAAGGTAGTAGGCAAAAATGAAAAACGATTTCTTACGTCTGGGCCCAAGAGAGACATAAATCTACCCTCAACTACTTTATCTGGATCGACAACTATAAACTTTCTGATACGTGTCTCCCCTGTTGTCCCCAATCCAAATAAATCTCTAAAAAAATGATCAGCTTTAGGAAGCGAGTATCCTATAACGACAATATAGTCTGCATCTGACAGCTCGGAAGCAGCCGTGCTCCAAACTTTTGAAAGTTGATTTTGATATTGAGCTTTATTCCACGTAGGCGGCACTATTATAGGTTCACTTGCTACAACGGTGTTACAGTGACTAAAAGAATGTAATCTTGATGACACGTCAAGAAATACAGTATCTCTTTCAATCATAAGGCTATTTTTTTGCGAATTAAAAAAATCATTCATATTCCAAGGAATAACTTTTTCGCACTCAGAACAATAAGTCCAGTTTAAGGACCCGTGAAGTTTAAGTAACTTGATCTGTTTATCATTATATTCTTTTTCTAGACAATATTCATGTTGGAGCCCGTGAGATGATAGCATCCAATCAAGGCAAATATCGTAATTAAATGTAATAAGTGATACTTGATTCGGCAGACTACCACTATTTTTTGTTATTTCTTCAATTAATTTTGCAAAAACATTATATGGTTTTGGCGTTAATAGTCCTTGGCTCCCCCGACTAAAACTAATACTCTTTTCGAGTGTCGTCGATATGACATTTTTCATAGCAGTTGGCAATCTGTTAATTTCTTTCAAACCAATTGATCCTAATTTTCCAATCAACTTTGCCATTTCAAAAGCGGCAAAAACTGATTCAAAATTCTGTCTATCAAATTGTACATGTGAGTGAACAATTCTTAACTCGTACAGGCCTTTTAACATTAGTTCGAAATCTGCCATGACTATGGGGTCAGTAATAGATTCATGTCTATATAAATCTTCAGCAGTATCAAGAAAAGTTTGCATGGTTGGAGCGCCTGCTTCACATGAGGCGCCCGCACCTAAAATAAAAACGACTTTACTCATGAACGTCCTTTTTTAAATGTACAATTTCAGGCTAGCACTTATGATGTGAGCGATCAAACAATGAAAATATTTAAAAAAAGCGTGAGTCTGGTATTGAGTAACTGAGGAAACAGGAGTCCCATAAAACGCTTTTTAACAAAGTGATACGTTTTTCAAAATACTATGAACCATCTCGATAAAACTCGTTCAGTGAATATGGCTCCTGCGCACGTAAATAAAAAACGCGATCATAATTCGTTGGGTTCGCTAATAAATATTTATCAATTTGATCAATCAGTTCTTCAGTCAAAGGTCCAAGTGAATAATGACTGCTCCAGAGTAATAGCCATGTAGGCGATGACAAGTCGTGCATCTCTTTTCTACTTACAATCTTATCGACCATTTCCGGAAAATCACGCTCAGGGAGAATATTTGTGTGTTGCGCCGAGAAAATGATTAGAGGCTCCATTGCATTCTCGATTCTTGGGTCCGCGCTGAGGTCGCAAGGCGTTAACGTGATCAATGAGACATAAGACTGCAGTTCCATGGGGATCGCAATGCTAGTGGGAAGTGGCGAAGGTTCTTCGAAACACGCTGTCAAGACCGAGGCTAATCTTGGCGAGAAGCGCGGTATTTGAATCTTGGATGCATAGTCGTTTTTCAACATTATAGTTATAACGCAATCTTTTGATTTGTGATTTTGAGGGATGCGCCTTACTAAATCTTTCCTTATGCGTTGAAGGACCGCATCCTTCTCCAATCGATTCTCTGGAAGTAGTTCTGACAGCTCAATTCCAATCTCTTGTTCATTCAACTCGAATATAATATCTGGTGGGTCACTCAGATTTGCACGAACGTTTTCAACTTTCGCTTCTTCTGCAATAGCAAGGGCTTCCAAAAGCACGCTGGCTAGCTCCTCTTCGAGCCTACTCTTATCGCTTCGACCTAGCGACACTCCAGGCAAGAATCTAGCACTACCGTGACCCGCGCTTAGGTCAAATATGATGTAACCTTTTGCCATTTTTATTCACCTAACACGTTGCACTTAAGTGGCGGTCCAGTGTAGTTGCCATCTGTTAGAAACTCTTTTTAAAACGCCAGTCAGTCACTTTCGATCAGACCGATTCTTCTCAATAGAAGCCTCCCTAGAGCTTTGGTCTCACTGTAGCTGACCTCGGGCTCTCCAGTGAACTTGTCGTAATTCGGCGTCCCATCCCGGTCTTTATTCAAGTGCTGTCTAATAAGCCCGAGCCTTATCAGATGATCTTTGTAATTCTGTTGAAGTGCATTGTCGTCAAGCTCATCCTGCGTTGAGCCCGTCGTGATATAGATTGGCTCAAGTACGTCTCTGTGCAGCTCACGAAACTCGGCATCGCCGCCCATAGTTGGAACGTGAAAGAAACAGAGCCAAAGTACTTCAACGTCATTTAGCTCCCCAAGAATTCGCATCAGATGCTTAGACTCAGCATGCTCGACAGCATCTGAGGTAAGGCTGTTTGAGATCAGGGAGGCTAAGTACTGATGACGTTCCTCGCTTGTGGCGCGCGAAGCTTGACGTAAAGACTCTTCAATAAGATCCGTGAACTCCTCATCATTGAGCTCGGCACGCACATGCTTCTCCTCAAGTTGCTCAATTCTCTCCTGGAGCTTGAATGAGTAATCTGCAATTCGGTCGACTCTCTGGTTGGGGATGATAGATTCGGCTACTTCTGCTAGAAGTGACCCTGCAAAAGGAATACCTCCCAAGGCAGCCCTTACCCCTGAAGCGACATAGTCGATAGCCTGAGTCTTGATCTCATCGGGCTCAGTGACATCTACCGGCATACGAAAACCCCTTTATTATTAAATACTAACGATTCCAGTATAAAAGTATCTAAGAAAACAAGAGTCCTGTAAAATCTTTTTAACAAATCAATAAGGTTGAAACTACTAAGATTTAATCAAGTTTTTATTTATCTGTTAGACAGATGTTAGATATAGCCGCTTTTTTGAAAGTACTAAATCGCTTATAAAGTCTTTGACCTTAGTGAGCCGTGTTGGATTCCCCCTTCGGGGATAAACTTCTCATCCCATAACACAAAAAAAATGAAAAGCATCCCTCAAAAGAGGAACTCTTTTCATTTCTAGTGAGCCGTGTTGGATTCCCCCTTCGGGGATAAACTTCTCATCCCATAACACAAAAAAAATGAAAAGCATCCCTCAAAAGAGGAACTCTTTTCATTTCTAGTGAGCCGTGTTGGATTCGAACCAACGACCTACGGATTAAAAGTCCGGTGCTCTACCAACTGAGCTAACGGCCCTCACTTACTAACCAACTTTTTTTACTATCAATTCTCGACATTCCCGATTAAATCGGAGTACTCAGCGATGCTTTCGCTAAAGGCCCTAAAAAATTCAACAGACGAGCGAACAAACTTCGAAATTGTACTATACCCCAAACTTGGTGTCAATGAAGAATTGTTCTACTTAGTCGTTAAATAATCCGCTGCGTCTTCTGGTTTAACGACGTTTATCATAATACCGGTCCCCATCTCAAAACCTGCAGCCACTGAAAGTTTGGGCAGTATCTCGATATGCCAGTGAAAATCCCCCTGGCTCGCCGGGCGGGTATGTATCCAATAGTTGAAAGGCGGATCGTTTAATCCTTCCTTCAAATCTGTAAGTACTTTCTTTAATATCTCTGAGCACGACCTTATTGTCTCGTCGCCTGATAACTCAAACGTTCCCAGATGTTCTTTTGGCAGTATCCATGTCTCAAAGGGAACTCTTGACGCATAGGGACAAAAAGCTATAAATCTTTCGTTTTCCGCGACAATCCTTATCGCCTTCGCCTGCTCATGGCTTATTAAATCACAAAAAACACAATCCCCGTTCGCCTTAATATGCTCATCAAAGACTGTGTATTCCAGCTTTATCTCGGATGGAACAATCGTCATCGCGAATAACTGGGAGTGGGAGTGTTCAAGCGAGGCTCCGGCTTCCTTCCCATGATTGACGATTACCAGGGTGGCCTTGATATTTGGATCTTCACTCATGACCTGATAACGTTTTCTGTAAAGTCTCAAAATCAGTTCTATCTGCTCGAGGCTTTGTTCTCCGAGACCGGTCTGGTGATCAGGGGAGTGGATGATCACTTCATGGTAGCCGTCCGCGGAGCTCAGCCCGTAAAAAGACTCGCTTATAAGGTCTCCGTCTTTGCCTAAAGCGGGGTATTTGTTTGGTACCGCCCTTACCCGCCATCCGGCCTCGTTGGGCTTAGATCCGTCTAGACGGATCGAATCTAACTCGGGAGGGGTCAAAAACTCATGCCCTTCACAAAAGGGGCAGCTTTTTTCTTTCGCTACGGTGCTGACCCTTGTAACGGACATCATGTCGGGCCTTTTAGCCCTATTGGTCGCTATGATCACCCAGCGACCGGAGATTATATCTTGTCGAAGTTCCGGCATAGAATTATCTGCTAAGTATAAAACCGGCGACCTGAACCGTCACTAACACTCCTAGGACAATCAATGCTCTAAAGGTAGCTACGGTAAACAGTTTATCCGTTTTTTTACTCAAATAATAAAGATAGGCGCCGCCAAAAACAAATATGCCCAGCGTGGTAAAGAGACCTATTGTTTTTATCGCTTCACTCTTATCCATCTACTCCTCCTGCTTATCTTCGAACATGATACCAGATTAAGGCGCTCTGTTCGACTAATGCCTGAAGTGTCTCATCCCCGTAAAGACCATGCTCATACCTGCTTCGTCGGCGGCCTCGATCACTTCGTCATCTCTAATGGAACCACCCGGTTGGATGATTGCCTTTATTCCCGCGCCTTTAGCGGCCTTGAGAGCGTCTTTGAAAGGAAAAAAAGCATCGGACGCCAGTACCGCCCCTTTGCACATATCAGGTCCGCCGGCTTTTTTGATCGATAGCTCAGATGAATCTACCCGGCTCATCTGACCCGCACCTATTCCTATGGCCGCTAGATCCCTAACAAGCACGATCGCGTTAGACTTTACATGCTTTGCCACTCGCCAGGCAAAAAGCAGATCTTCCCACTCCCGGTCAGTGGGTTCCAGCTTGGTAACGACCTTCATTTCTTCTCTATTATCGCCATGGGCGTCCATGTCCTGGATCAATATCCCGCCATCAACTCTTTTAATGTCTTTTATTCTTAAATCATCGGGTCGCTCCTCTTTGACCGACAAGATCCGCAGTTTCTCCTTAGTCGTCAAGACTTGAAGAGCCTCTTCCGAATAGCCGGGAGCTATCACTCCCTCAGAGAAATTTTCTATTATCTTTTCCGCCAACTCCTTATCGACGATCCGGTTAAACGACAAGACACTGCCAAAGGCCGATACCGGATCGCACTTCCAGGCTCTTGCGAATGCGTCTAGACAGTTGTCCGCTACCGCGATCCCGCTCGGATTGTTGTGTTTAATGACGACGGATGCCGGTTCCTTAAAATCTCCGATGATCCGCCATGCCGCTTCCAGATCCAAGATATTATTAAATGATAGTTCCTGACCATGAAGTTGCTCCATAGAAGCGAGCATGCCCGGCTTCACAATCTCGTCGCGGTAATATGCCGCTTTTTGATGCGGATTCTCACCGTACCTGAGATCTTGGGCCTTCTCGAAGACAAGTTTTAACGTCGATGGATACGGGTCGTCGTCATCCTCCATGTATTCATAGATCGCCTCATCATAGGCGGCCGTATGTTCAAACGCATCTTTAGCCAAGTCTTTTCGAGTTTCAAGCTTCAGAGATCCATCGCTTTTATCCATCTCTTTTAATATCTCCTCATATCGACTTGGGCTTACGATTACGGCTACGCCATAAAAGTTCTTTGCCGCCGAACGGAGCATCGAGGGTCCGCCTATGTCGATATTTTCGATCGCCTCATCCATCGTCACCCCTTCTTTTTCAATCGTCTCCTGAAAAGGATAGAGGTTGACTACGACCAAATCGATCGGGAGTATCCCGTGTTCATCGATCTGTTTCATATGGGAATCTTTTCTTCTGTCCGCGAGCAATCCCCCGTGGATAGCCGGATGCAAGGTCTTGACTCTACCCTCAAGCATCTCCGGAAATTTAGTAACATCGCTTACGGAAGTTACTTCTACGCCGGCACCCTCCAGATAAGCAGCCGTTCCTCCCGTTGACAGTATCTCGACCCCATGTTTTTTCAATCCTTGACCTAAGCGATCCAAACCGTTCTTATCGGAAACGCTTATCAAGGCTCTTCTTATCTTGACGTCCTTGATCTCTTTTAAATCTTCCGTAGAACTCCCATGACCCATAATTCTCCCTCCTAATTAAAACTACTTTTTGCTTTCTGAATGACTAACCCGTGATCTTTAACCCGACTTGATCCGAATTTCTTCCAAGTATCTTTACTTTCTCCCCTACCAGCTTAACCCGTCCTTCAACCAGTAAATATATTGCTCTTGGAAGTAGCTCGTGTTCCGTTTTATGTATCCTCCGAGCAAGCTCTTCTTCAGTATCGTTTTGATGAACAGGTACAAAATCTTGCAGGATGATGGAGCCCGTATCATAAGTCTCGTCCGCGAAGTGGACGGTGACCCCCGTAACTCTTACCCCATAGTCTAACGCGTCCGTTATTGCGTTAGCTCCGGGGAAAGACGGGAGTAGGGCGGGATGAAGATTGACCACCCGACTTGGATAACTAGATAGGACCTCGCTACCGATAAGCAACATAAACCCGGCCAGTATGACCAGATCGACCTTGCTCTCTTGCAGTTCACTTAATATTGCCAGATTGAATTCTTTTGAATCTCTATATTCTTTTTTAATAATACTTACATTTTTTATTCCGTGATCTTCAGCTCTTTTTAGGCCGTATGCGTCATCTTTGCTGCTGATGACAACCGATATCTCAGCATTCAACCGCCCTGCTTCTATCCTATCGATTATCGCTTGAAGATTGGAACCGCTTCCCGATATCAATACCCCAAGCTTAGCTTTCGACAATTAAAATCTCACTTTCTTATTTCCCCGCTCCAGTCGGCCGCAGATAAACGCAGTCTCACCGCTTTGACCTAGCAGCTCAAGAGCGCTAGTCCCGTCCTCCTTTGAAACCGTAATGATCATACCTATACCCATATTGAAAGTGCGAAGCATTTCGTTTTCCTCGACATCACCGTGATCTTGGATGAGTTGAAATATGGGTGGCACACTCCAAGAACCCCTGTCAATCACGACATCAAGGTCCTCGGGGATTATCCGTTGAACATTTTCAACTAAACCGCCGCCGGTTATGTGAGCGATACCGACAGGCAGGCCTTCTTCGACCAACCGGCGCACCGAGTCAACATATATCCTAGTCGGTCTAAGGAGTTCCTCTCCCAGGGTCTTATCCAGTTTTGATATCTCTTGCTCTAATGTTTTTCTGTCCTCAGTATTAAAAAGTCTCCTTACAAACGAGAAACCGTTGGCATGAAGACCGTCTGAGGCTAGGGCAATCAAAACGTCTCCCTCTTTTGAGCCTTTGCCATCGATTATTTTTTCTTTTTCGACCACGCCGACCGCGAATCCCGCGAGATCGTAATCGTCCTCACCCATAATTCCCGGATGTTCCGCCGTCTCGCCTCCGACGAGCGCGCATCCGGCTATCTTGCAACCTTTCGCTATCCCCTCGACGATCTCAGCTACCTTTTTTGGATTCACTTTTCCGATCGACAGATAATCAAGAAAGAAAAGCGGTTCCGCCCCGGTTACGATCAAGTCGTTTACGACCATCGCCACAAGATCGATCCCGACGGAATCATGGATATCCATTATCTGAGCGATCTTAAGCTTCGTACCAACACCGTCGGTCGATGATACTAGGACAGGTTCCTTATACTTACTATTATCGAGGCCAAACAGTCCGCTAAAAGCCCCTATGCCGCTCATTACCCCACTGCGGTCCGTGCTTTTGGCAATGTCTTTGATAAGATCAACTGTCTTATTCGCGGCATCGATATCAACACCAGCTTGCTTATAGGTAAAACCGCGACTTGGATGAATCGTCTTCTCCGTTTCCGATAGATAAAGCTCAAAAAGAGCGGTCTTCTTTAAACTTTCTCTTTCTCCAAGAGCATTTTACTAGTTGAAAGTTCTTTTGTTTGAGGAACAGGATAAATCCCATTCAAGCAGGCTAGGCAGAAGTGATCTTTCGCAAGCCCCGTAGCCCTGATGAGACCATCTAGGCTTAAGTATGACAGACTATCGGCACCGAGGAAACTTCTTATTTCCTCCTTGTTTTTGTTCGCAGCGATAAGCTGATCGCTATCGTCGGTATCAATACCGTAATAGCATGAGTATGTAATCGGTGGAGAACTTATTCTGACGTGGACCTCTTTAGCGCCGGATTCTTTAAGTACCGCTACGATCTGCCGGCAAGTATTACCTCTTACGATCGAATCATCTACTATGATGATCCTCTTTCCTTTAATCGCTCCCCTGAGGGGGTTTAGTTTCATCTTTACGCCAAGTTGCCTTAATGTCTGATCAGGCTGTATGAATGTCCTTCCTACATACCTGTTTTTAATAAGGCCCTCGCCATAAGGGACTTTCGACTTCTCGGCGAAACCGATAGCCGCCGGTATTCCCGAGTCCGGCATACCGATAACGATATCGGCCTCCACCGCTGACTCTTTAGCGAGCTCTATTCCCATATTCTTTCGGGCATCGTATAGATTACAATCATAGATATAACTATCGGGCCTAGCGAAATAGATGAATTCAAAAATGCACATCGATGGCTTTTCGGCAGGTACTACCTGCTTGGACTTTAGTCCGTCCTTTGTAATAACGACCATCTCACCGGGGGCTACGTCCCGCTCGAAAGTCGCCCCGACAATGTCGAGGGCACAAGTCTCCGACGCGACAACCCAATCGTCTCCGATCTTTCCAAGCGATAGCGGCTTGATGCCATAAGGGTCTCTTATCGCGATTAGACGATCTTCCGTCATGATCAGGATCGCGTAGGCGCCCTTTAACATCTTCATGGTCTTCTCTATGGCCGGTTCGATATGTGAATTGGCGTACCAGACTATTTTTTCAGCTACAAGATCGGTATCGCTCGTCGAGGAAAGCCTTCGGCCACCTTGCACTAATTCATCCCTTAACTGCTTTGAGTTGATCAGATTTCCGTTGTGGACAAGAGCTAGCGTTCCGTGAGTAAAAGTCTTATGTACCGGTTGGGCATTCTCCCAACAGGGTGATCCGGTCGTAGAATACCTTACATGACCGACGCCAAGATCCCCTTGCAGGCTCGAAAGCTTTCTTTCGTCAAAAACCTGGGGCACTAACCCCATATCTTTATATATTAGAATGGAATCTCCATCGCCGACAGCGATCCCGGCACTCTCCTGACCACGATGCTGGAGCGCGTGCAGTCCAAAATAGGTTATTCTCGAAACATCTCTTCCGGGCGCGAAAATGCCAAAGACCCCACACGCCTCTTCGGGTTTATCGTCCGCAAGAGTAGTGTCGGCGTTATCGATCTCGTCCGCCGCAGAGTGGTCTGTACCACTGACTTTTCGATTTTCCGGGAACAATTCGGGGGAACCGTTATGCCCGTTGACCATTTATTTCACCAGACTATCTAGAGCCTCTTCCCAAGGCTTCTTCATCTCTTTAACCGATATATCAATTCTATCATCAATTATCAATCTGTCACCGCCGACTTTACCTATAATCGTGAAATCGGCTCTTATTTTTTTAGATATTTCCCCAAATGCCCCGATCTCCGTCTCTTTTAGAGAAACAATAAATCTGGACTGGCCCTCATTGAATAGCTCGACGACTACCCTAAGCGGAGAAGCCGAAGCCATACCGAGTTCGATCTTAGCGCCGATGTCGCCATAAATGCATGACTCCGCTAAGGCGATGGCCAGACCGCCGTCACTGATATCGTGAGCCGATGACAACATACCTCCCTGTATCGCTTCCAGACAGAGATTTTGACTTTTGGACTCCAGGTCAAGATCGAGCATTGGCGGCAGTCCCTCTATTCGTTTAAGTATTGTCTTTAGGTACTCGCTACCTCCAAGATAAGAGAAAAGCTCCTCATCGCCCTGTTCAGCGACGGTCGACTTCTTGCCGATCAGAACGATCAGATCGCCGTCTTCCTTGAATGGTGTCGTTGTCCTTTTTTCCACATCATCCAAAAGTCCGATCATCCCTATTGTCGGCGTCGGATATATAGCCTTTCCAAAAGACTCGTTATAAAAACTGACGTTGCCGCTTACAACCGGTATATCAAAATGACGGCAAGCCTTAGCTATTCCATCTATCGCCTTCTTGAACTGCCACGATATCCCGGCTTTTTCCGGATTTCCAAAATTAAGACAATCGGTGACCGCCATCGGGGTGGCACCCGTAGCTACTATGTTTCTCGCAGCTTCCGCTACACCGATCTGGGCTCCAATGAAGGGGTCGAGATAACAATATCTGCCGTTTCCGTCTACGGTAAGGGCAAGACCCTTCCTTGAACCCTTCAGACGAAGAACGGCGCTATCCGAGCCCGGAAGGACAACGGTGTTTGTCTGCACTTGATGGTCGTATTGTCTCCATATCCAGCTTCTGCTGCAAAGATTTGGTGATCCAAGCATCGTAAGAAGCGTTGCGTTCATATCCTTTGGAAGCCGGGGAATATCCCCCATCTTCTGTGTTTTTTGAATATACTCCGGAACCTTCGGTTCAACGTCGTAGATAGGCGCTTCATCCGTAAGTGAGATAACCGGCATGCTGCCGACCCTCTCTTTACCTTCATAGATATCCATCGTATCGGTATCGATGATCTTGCCGACAACGCTTGCCGGTATTCCCCATTTATCGCATACCGCCTCTACTTTACTTAACATCCGGGGCTCTACTACGGCCAGCATCCTCTCCTGTGACTCCGATATCATTATCTCCGAGGGAACCATGCCAGGCTCTCTTAAGGGTACCTTTGTGACATCTATCTCGATTCCGACCCCGCCCCGGCTTGCCATCTCTGACGCCGAACTCGTTATCCCCGCGGCCCCAAGATCGCCAAGCGCCGCTAAAAGGTCTTTATCGAGCAGCTCCAGGCATGCCTCGATAAGTAATTTTTCCGTAAACGGATCGCCCACCTGAACGCTGGGCCTTTTCTCCTGTAGGGTCTCATCAAATTCCTGACTCGCCAGCACGCTTGCTCCGCCGATACCGTCTCTGCCGGTCTTTGAGCCCATCAAAACAACAAGATTGCCAACGCCTTTTGCTTTTGACGTTATCAATCTTGATTTTGGCAGTATCCCGATCGTCATCGCATTCACCAGGCAGTTGCCCTCGTACGAATCTTCGAAATATACCTCGCCCGCGACTGTCGGAACACCCAGGCAGTTGCCGTATGAGCCGATACCGGAGACGACGCCTTCAAATAGGTATTTCTGTCTCGGCTTGGTCGGATCTCCAAAACGAAGCGAGTTCAGGCTGGCAAGCGGCCTGGCTCCCATGGCGAAAATATCTCTCACGATGCCGCCGACCCCTGTCGCCGCCCCTTGAAACGGTTCAACGGCCGACGGGTGGTTATGGCTCTCGATCTTTATAGCTATCGCCATTTCCTCGCCGATATCGATGACGCCGGCATTCTCTCCGGGACCCTGAAGAACATAATCCTTGGTAGTCGGGAGTTTCTTCAGCGACGAGCGCGAATGTTTGTAACCGCAATGCTCCGACCACATAAGCGAATATATCGCCAGTTCAACGTCTTCAGGTTCCCTCCCAAGGGTCTTACAAATCGTTTCATACTCAGACGTCGTAAGCCCGAGTTGCTCATATTTTGGCGCATCCTTGATTACTTTACTCATCTTGCTACTTCTTTATTTTTGGCGGACAGAAATATTTTGGCCCCGTCGGCACTTCCCAGTATCTCCTCGGCAACCCTTTCCGGATGGGGCATAAGACCAAAAACGTTGCCTTTTTTATTGGTAATCCCGGCAATATTTGCCGTGGCTCCGTTTGGGGCCGCACCGGGGGTATTCTCACCATCAACATCCACATAGCGTAGAGCGATCTGCGAATTTTCCTCCAACTCTTCAAGGCCCTTTTCATCAATAAAATAATTACCCTCATAGTGATTTATCGGGATACTCAGAATCTCGCCGGCTTCGCACTGGCTTGTGAAGGGCAGTTCATTGTTGTCTACGCGTAAATTTACTGTCTGGCAGATGAACTTTAGATCTTTATTGTGAAGCATTGCTCCGGGGAGCAGCCCGGCCTCAAGGAGTATCTGAAAACCATTGCAGATGCCCATTACCAGACCGCCGGAGTTGGCAAATGCGGTTATTTCTTCCATAATCTCTGAAAACCTCGCTACCGCGCCACACCTAAGATAATCTCCGTAAGAAAAGCCCCCGGGGAGCACCACCAGATCAGCGCCTCGAAGGTCAGTATCACGATGCCAAATGTATTCGGTCAAAAAGCCCAGATAGTTAAGCGCGTCGTATGTGTCAGTCTCACAATTTGAACCCGGAAAAACGACAACGCCGGCTTTCAACCCTATTCCACCTCGTATGTGTAGTCTTCAATTACCGGGTTTGTAAGAAGTTGCTCGCACATCTTCTTGATCTCCTGATCCAGATCTTTGTTATCTTCAAGCTCCACTTGAATATACTTTCCCATTTTTACATCTTCGACATTATCGTATCCGAGCGATTCCAGAGCCCGATGGATCATCTTGCCCTGAACATCCAGGATACCTTCTCTTAATGTTACGTATATTTTTATCTTTGCCATGTTAACTTCCCCTTGGTTCAAACTTATCCCCCGTTATCAACTCATATGCTTCAATATATTTTTTAGTCGTATTTTTAACAATTTCCACCGGCAATTCGGGGATGGGAGGCTTTCTATCCCAGCCGATACTGTCGAGATAATCCCTTACGAATTGCTTATCAAAACTCGGTTGAGACCTGCCCGACCGGTACTCGTCGACCGGCCAAAAACGTGATGAGTCAGGCGTCAGCACTTCGTCGATTAGAATTATTTCCTCATCTATTATTCCAAATTCGAATTTCGTATCGGCGACGATTATTCCTTTTTCTCTTGCTTTGGCTGCCGCTTTTTCATATATACCAAGAGAGAGCTTTTCCAACTTCTTTGTGAGGTCGCTACCGACGATCTCTACCATCCGATCGACGCTAATATTTTCATCGTGCCCATCCGTGGCTTTAGTCGACGGCGTAAAAAGGGTGCTTTCGAATTTATCTGACTCTTTTAATCCTTCAACAAGAGATATCCCGGTAACACTCTTAGATCTCAAATATTCATTCCAGGCGGAACCGGAAATATAACCTCGCACGATACATTCAATAGGAATTACTTTTGCCTTCTTGACCAACATCGATCGACCGTCCAAATAGGACTTGTCGACTCCAATATCCGGAAAATCGTCAACATTCGAGGATAGAAAATGGGTCTTAACATCATCTTTTAGTAAATCGAACCAGTACAAAGAGAGCCGCGTCAGGATCTCGCCCTTAAAAGGGATCAGCTGGGGTAAGACATAATCGTATGCGGAGATACGATCGGAGGCAACGAGAAGCAGCTTATCGCCCAGATCGTAGATATCTCTTACTTTGCCTTGACTAGGGGCGGTGTTAATATCGTTACCCTTCTAGCTTATTATCGATTAACTCAAAAATTATCATATTTTCCCCAATGCTTCCAGAGCATTTCTTAACTTTTCTCGATTATTTTTTTGCATCGGGACAAGTGGCAACCTTGACGGCCCGGCCGGAAGACCCATCATAGCAAGCGCTTCCTTTACGGGGACCGGGTTAGATTCTATGAACAAGACCTTTATGATATCGAGAGTGCGGTAATGGATCTCCTTCGCGGCGCTTATATCTCCATCTCTCATATAACGACACATAGACACGATCTCACTTCCGATAACATGCGATACAGCGGCTATCGCTCCGTCTCCGCCAAGGGCCATCATCGTAAAAGTAAGAGGATCTTCGCCGCTTAGATGATAGAACTTATCATCTCTTTTTCGGTTCGCGCTAAGTATCTCCATCGTCTGAGAAAGATCGCCGGCAGCATCTTTTAAGCCGATGATATTTTTGATCTTTGATAGCTCGATAATAGTGCCCGGCTCGATATTCTTTCCCGTCCGAGCAGGGATATTATATATAATCAACGGAATATCCGTCTCTTTAGCAATAGCTTCGTAGTGGGCCCTAAGACCATCCTGGGTCGGCTTATTGTAGTATGGCCCCACCTGCAAAGAGGCGTCAGCACCCACCGCCTCGGCGTGTTTTGTCCGTTCGATCGCTTCCTTAGTAGAATTTGACCCGGTACCCGCCATTACCGGCACTCTTTGGGACACCGCCTCGACCACGGTCAGGATGACCTTGTCGTGCTCGTCATTGGTAAGTGTCGGCGATTCGCCTGTTGTGCCACAGGGTACGATCCCATCGACACCGATCTCGTCGATATAGTAATCTACCAGCCTTTTTAAACCGTCATAATCGACCGAATAATCATCTTTAAACGGTGTGATGATAGGCAGATGACACCCATAAAATTCTTTATAATCCATACTCACGGCCTCTTAAATATTTCTTCGATGCCCTTTAGATAATAATTCAGATCAAAGCAAGCATCAATCTCGTCGGAATTTAAATATTTAGCCACTTCTTCATCCCCGTGGAGGTTCTTATTAAAATCGCCCTTCTCATTCCAGGCGCGCATCGCGTTAACTTGTACTAAAGTATAGGCATCTTCTCTGCTTAAACCCTTTTGCACCAAAGCCAGCAATACTTGTTGAGAAAATACCAAGCCGCCGCTGATGTTCAGATTTTCCAACATATTTTCGGGATAGACAACAAGATCCTTTAGGACCGCGTAAAATTTAGCCAGCATATAATCTAAGAGTATCGTACTATCGGGTACGATCACTCGCTCGACCGATGAATGAGAGATATCTCTTTCGTGCCAAAGAGCGATGTTCTCCATCGCCGCTAACGCATTTGTCCTTAGAAGTCTGGCGAGCCCGGTAATTCGCTCCGTAATAATCGGATTTCTCTTATGAGGCATCGCCGAAGATCCTTTTTGTTTCTTGGAAAAGGGTTCCCGGGCCTCCATCACATCGGTTCTCTGCAGACTTCTTATCTCGATAGAAAACTTCTCAAGAGACGCGCCCGTAATAGCGATGGCGTTTAAGTATTCGGCGTGCCTGTCTCGCTGAAGTATCTGTGTTGAAACTTCTGCCCGCTTTAAGCCGAGCTTAGCGCAGACTTTTTCCTCCACCAGCGGATCGATGTTCGCGTAATTTCCCACCGCCCCGGAGATCTTTCCGACCGAGATAATATCTCTTGCTCGCTCCAGGCGTTCGATATTTCTTTTCATCTCAAAGTGCCAAAGCAATATCTTCAACCCGAAAGTGGTCGGTTCCGCATGTACGCCATGAGTCCTACCGACCATGAACGTTTCCTTGTACTTTTTAGCCTTTTGCAAAAGCAGGTCGGTCAACCTTTTAGCCTCTTCGATCACGATCTCGATCGCCTGTTTCATCTGGACTGAAAGAGCGGTATCTACAACGTCTGAGGATGTCATACCATAATGAACGTATTTTGAAGACGGCCCAACGTACTCGGAAACACTAGTCAGAAAAGCTATTACGTCGTGATGGACCTCAGCCTCTATCTCTTCGATCCGCTCGACATCAAAATCAGCTTTTTCTTTAATATCTTTCAAGGCGTCGTCAGGCGTAACCCCAAGTTCGTTTTGGGCTTCGCAGGCGGCGATCTCGACATCTAGCCAGGTAGAGTATCTGTTTTCTTCAGTCCATATTTTGCCGATACGCGGTCTTGTATATCTTGGTATCAAATACTATGCACCTATCCCTCTAGGTCCGCTTTAAATCGCTTAAGTCTATCATCTATCTGGGTATCGCCTAAAGCCAACATCTGCACGGCAAGTATGGCCGCGTTTTTGGAGCCGTTTATCGCCACCGTCGCTACCGGTACCCCGGATGGCATCTGAACCATCGACAAGAGAGCGTCAAGCCCTCCCAGATCGCTGCCGGCTATCGGTACCGCTATAACGGGTAGCGTGGTAAGAGCGGCTATCGCTCCTCCCAGATGTGCCGCTTTACCGGCTCCGGCTATGAACACTTTCACGCCTCGTTCCTTGGCATCGCTTACATAAGCGTTTAATTTTTTCGGGTTTCTGTGAGCCGAGATTATCTTTTTCTCGTACTCGATATTAAAGTCCGCAAGAGTTGAGGTCGCCTTAGCCATTATTTCCTCATCCGACGTACTGCCCATCAGTACTGCTACAAGTGGTTGTTCCATCATGCCTCCATGATCTAGGCCATTACCTCTTCGGCCCGCTTCGCTATATCCGTCCTAAGTTGTTTACCTTCAAACCGAATAAGCTCAGAAGCTCTATATGCCCGCTCTCTGGCTTGTTTGAAATTTTCACCTACCGCGCTGACGCAAAAGACCCTTCCCCCGGTAGTGATTATTTTTCCATCTATCTTTTTTGTACCGGCATGAAATATCTGGACCCCTTCGATCTTGGCGGCATCACCAAGACCCGTGACCTCTCGTCCGGTTAACGGGTTTTCCGGATATCCCTCAGATGCCAGAACTACCGATACGCATCTCTTATCGCTCCACTTTATTGTAGAGCCCGATAGATCACCCTCGCTTGAAGCGATCATGACCTCCAAAAGATCACTTTCCATCATCGGAAGGATAGCTTGCGTCTCGGGGTCACCGAACCTGGCGTTGAATTCAAGGGCCTTAGGACCGTCATCGGTTAGGATAACGCCCGCGTATAACATTCCCCGATACTCTATCCCCTCTTTTTTTAGCCCTTCTATCGTCGGGTCAAGAACTGTTTTCACGATCTCTTCGTAAATATCTTCTGTGACCGAAGGTATGGGGGAATAACTTCCCATTCCTCCCGTGTTAGGACCAAGGTCGTCTTCGTAGATCCTCTTGTAATCCTGAGCCGGAACAAGAGGAAGCGCTCTGGTGCCGTCGCAAAACGCGAGTAAAGATACTTCTTCGCCTTCTAAAAATTCTTCTATCAATACGGTCGCTCCCGCTTCTTTGAACTTTAGATCTACAAGGCAGGACGTGATAGCCGTCATTGCCTCGGCCAGATCTTTTGCGATGATCACGCCTTTGCCGCTAGCCAGACCATCAGCCTTCACCACTATTGGAAAAGTGGACGACTTTAGATGTTCTTTCGCGGCTTTGTAGTCAGAAAAAAGATGAGAAACGCCGGTCGGCACATTGTATTTAGCCATGATCTCTTTAGCGAATGCTTTGCTGCCTTCCATCCTCGCCCCGGATCTGTTTGGGCCGAAGACCGAAAGGCCCCTACTTTGAAATTCATCGACGACCCCGGCAACAAGTGGCGCTTCGGGACCGATGACAGTAAAATCTATCTTGTTTTCAACGGCTGCGTCGGCAATGCCTTTGGGATCGAATACAGGGCCCAGGCACTTTGCGATATCACTTATTCCACCGTTTCCCGGCATAGCGAATAACTTATCGCCTCGTTTGCTTTTCCCTATCTTCCAGGCTAGAGCATGCTCCCTGCCACCGCTACCGACGATTAAAACGCGCATATCAAACCGATCCTTAACATCTGGGTCCCTATTTTCGTATTGCCGATTGATAGATAAGACTTGAAAATCAATAAATAAACTCTTGTTTGATTTTAGATTAAAACGACTGCCATATTCAAGAGAGGATTAGAAGTTGTCAGTAAAAGTCTACAGGGATAAGTCTAAAGTCCGGAAGGAAAGCGATAAGGTTGTAAGAAAGCAGAGAGCAGACTTTGAGGGGTCTGAGTGAGGGAAGAGATTGAAGATTGAAGATTGAAGATTTAAAAAAGATGGGGTTGCGCCGAGAGAGTTGGGCTGAAAGCAGAGAGCAGATTCGAGGATGTCGGAGTAAGAGGGTTAGGGGTTAGGAGTGAAAAGATTTGAAGTTGACTGTGATTCTTCGGTCGGCTCCGCCTCTCTCTAGAATGACCAGAGGTTGCAATACTAAACGTAGTTAGCTAATGATGAATCTTATGGAAGATTTTTAAGGCTTATAACTTGGCTGGTTCGACTAGAGTAAAAATGTAACATCCTTTGCGACTACAAACAACGCTCTTACGCTAGACTCCTTGAAATCTGTCCTCGGATTTCTTTCTAGGCTCTTAGGATCGAGCACTCAAGTCTGCTCTCTGCTTTCTCTTTACTCTTTCCCCTTAAATCCGCGTCAAGCTAATCGTTTCTTTTCTTTTAGGTCCTACTGAGACGATCTCGAAAGGGACCCCCGAGAGCTCGATCACCCTATTGATATATTTTTGCGCCGCGAGAGGCAGCTTACTCAATTCACGGACCTCTCTGATATCCTCTTTCCATCCCGGCATATCTTCATAGATAGGCTCGCATTTATGAAATATCGTCTGGTGAGGCGGGAAATAATCATACTCCTTGCCCTCATATAGATATCCTACACAAAGCTTTATCGTATCGAAGGCAGACAATACATCAAGCTTGGTCATGACCAAGCTGCTTACACCACTTATCTTTACGGAATATTTAAGTATTGGAATATCCAGCCAGCCACACCTTCTGTCTCGGCCCGTAGTGGTTCCGACTTCCGCCCCTTCCGTCTTCAATATATTACCTATTTCATTTATCTGCTCGGTAGGAAACGGTCCCTCGCCGACTCTGGTCGTATATGCTTTGACTATCCCGATGACTTTGTCGATCCTTAAGGGGCCGACGCCAACTCCCGCACACGCTCCGCCGGCTATTGGAGAAGATGAGGTCACGAACGGATAAGTACCGTGGTCCAGATCTAAAAGAGTCCCTTGCGCGCCTTCGAATAAGACTTTCTTTCCGTCGTCCAGTGCATCATTTACCAGCAAAGATGTGTCGGTTATGTAAGGTTTTAACCGGTCGGCGTAAGAAGAGTACTCTTCAAATATCTCGTCGCTGCTTACCTTGTCCAGTCCATAGACTTTTGTCAGGATATCATTCTTAATAGCGGTTACCTGATCGAGCTTTTTCTTTAAGATACTGGGGTCCAACATGTCTTGAACACGAATACCCAGTCTTGCCGATTTATCGGTATAAGCTGGCCCTACACCCTTTTTTGTTGTTCCAATCTTCGTCTTTCCAAGGCGAAGCTCCGTAGCGGCGTCTAGCAGGCGATGATACGGCATTACAAGGTGAGCGCTGCCGCTGATCTTAAGTTTAGATGTTGATATCCCTCTGGCCTCAAGTCCGTCGATCTCTTCTAAGAGCGTCTTCGGATCGATGACTACACCTGAGGCAATGACCGGGACCACATGCTCATTTAATATCCCGGACGGGATAAGGTGCAGCTTGAGCTCATGGTCGCTATTAACAACCGTATGTCCGGCATTGTTTCCGCCTTGATATCTGACGACTACATCCATGTCGTCAGCTAAAATGTCCGTGATCTTTCCTTTTCCCTCGTCACCCCATTGGGTACCAATCAGAACTATACCGGGCACAAGTCCTCCTAATAATATTATCGCTTACGAATGACTTTTCGTTTGTCGTTATAAGGCCGCGACAGAGTTCTAGCTCGCTCTCTTCATCCTTCGTTCCCTTGACTTTGCCAGTATCGACCTTGCCGCCACTATGCCTGAACAAGAAGACTGGACCAGGCCCCTTGTGATGCCCGCTCCATCACCGATGGCATACAAGTTTTCCACCCCTGTCTCAAAGCCATCAGACAGTTTTAATCTGGACGAGTAAAATTTTACCTCGACACCGTATAATAAAGTATTTCCGCTATTAACTCCAGGCACTAACGTATCAAGCGCTTCCAACATCTCGATTATGCCTGGATGGAAGCACAAAACTAAGATCACCCTGATTCGCTGCTACGGTCGGCTTGACCGTAGAGCGCGATCCGCTCTGCCTTAGAACGCCTGCCGAAACAGAGATCGCCTAGCGACTAAACGATGATGCCGCTTCCGAGAAGATTTGCCTATCGAGCTCATCAACATCAATATACTCGCTTAGCCACCCCTCGACCTTTGTGACTCAACGTAAGTTTCCCGTCACTGAAAGCGACGGCTCCGCCCCATCACGCGGTTATCGAACAAGTCCCGCAAACTATGCAATCTTTTTTTGAGCCGCGCAGGACAGGTTCGACGATCGATATCAACACCGCCCTCAAGAATGACAACGTCAAGATCGGTCTCCTTTACCAGGTCCAAAGCGTAAAGCCGAGAGCAGATAGCAGATAGCAGCTACGAGGGGTCGGCGTAGGGCATTAGAACCGTAAAGAGTAAGGAGTAAGGATAAAGGAAGTACGAATTGAAGATTGAAGAGCGAACAAAGGGCTTAAGGCAGAGAGTGGATTGAAGAATAGCGAACGGGAGTAAGTAGAAAAATTTTATGAGGTTGACGGAGATTTTTCGCTTCCGCTCAGATCGACCGGGTCACAACTTATGTAAATACTTAAGATCGAACACCCGCTAAGATCAACTACATAGAGTCCAGACTTATCTTCATATGCTCCCGATATTGTCCTTTACTAAATTACCCGTACCCCATTATCCTCACCTAAAAAAATAGCCGACGACAAGGGGGATGTCGCCGGCTATCACCTATAATTATCTTTTAGAAGATTAATGTCAATTAAAAATATACCTCTCAACCAGGCTGTTTTACTGCTCATCCTTAAGTTTTAAAGGCGTATACATCAATAAAACCCTCTTCGTGCCTAACCCCTCAAAATTGATAGTGGCGATGGCGTTTTCGTCTCTACCTTCCACATCTACCACCATCCCCTCACCCCATTTATCATGAAATACTACCTCTCCGGGGTAGACCGCCTTAAGGGATGCCTCGCTTCTCTTTTCCTTCCCGACATAGTGAAGTAATTCCCCGGGTATCTCCTCGACAAACCGCGACGGCTTATTAGCCAGGCGCTGGCCATAAAGAAGTCGTGAATACGCGTAGGTCATATAGAGACGTTCTCTTGCTCTGGTCATTCCCACATAACAGAGCCTTCTCTCCTCTTCAAGCTGGTCACTCTCGCCAAGGGATCTGGAGTGAGGAAATATTCCCTCCTCCATACCTATTATAAAAACATTCTCATACTCAAGGCCTTTAGCGCTGTGAAGCGACATGAGATTGACCCCTTCACTTTCTTCGTCAGATATGTCTGCCGGAGTTATAAGAGATACTTGCTGCATAAACGCTGCCAGATCCTCTACGGTCGAGCCAGTCTCGTACCCTCTGATCACCGACAAGAATTCATCAAGATTCTCCAGCCTCGACCGAGCTTGAGCTGTCCTCTCCGCGCTTAACTCTTCGGTATATCCTGTCCTGCTGAGCACCTTCTTCACAAGGCCGTTAAGGCTTGCGCTCTCCTTAGTATTTATCAGTTCATCCATCATCATTAAAAAATCGACGATCTGCTTGCCGGCCCTAGCCCCTACCTTGATATCATCGATCCGGTTTAATGCCTGATATAGAGATATCTTGTTTCTCGCGGCGTATGCCTCTATTTTCGCGACGGTCCTGTCTCCAATGCCCCTTTTTGGAACATTTACGATCCGCCTTAACTGAAGGTTTGATGACGGGTTATATATGACCCAGAGATAAGCTAGGATATCTTTAATCTCTTTGCGCTCGTAAAACCTAAGAGATCCGATCACCCTGTAAGAGATACCTCTTCTAAGAAGGGCTTCCTCTAGGACTCTGGATTGCGCGTGTGTCCGGTAGAAGATCGCGCATTCCGATAATTGTTCACCCTCGATCTCCACTAAACGCTCTATCTCATTTACGACGAAGTCGACTTCAGCGAGCTCGTTTTCTGCAGCATACACCGAGACGATCCCCCCTTCGGGATTGGCCGTCCAGAGAATCTTCCCGCTTCGACTCAGATTTCTTTTGATCACATTATTAGCGGCTTCGAGTATTTTCTTTGTCGAGCGATAATTTTGCTCTAATTTAACTACGGTAGTGCCGGGAAAATCGTCCTCGAAATCCAGTATATTCTTAACGTCTGCCATCCTGAATGCATAGATCGATTGGTCCTCGTCTCCGACGACGGTAAGGTTCTTGCCCCCGCTTCCAAGGAGATGGATCAATCGATATTGAGACGGGTTCGTATCTTGATATTCGTCTACCAAAACATATTTAAATTGGTCCCTAAACCTTGCTAAAACTATCTCGTCTTTTCTTAATAACTTTACCGTCATATTGATAAGATCATCAAAATCCATAGCCTGGTTGTCGAATAACTTTGCTTGATATTTAAAATAAACGCTTGCTGCGATCTCCTCAAAGTCGTCCTCCGTAGTCATCACGTAGGCCTCCGGCTCAAGCAATCTACTCTTAGCGCCGCTTATGGCGGTCAATATACCTTTTGGAGGATATTGTTTCGGGTCGAGATCCATCTCTTTTAAAGTTTCGGATACTAACTGATACGAGTCTCTGGCATCATAGATGGCAAAATTGCTATCAAAACCGATTTTTTTAGCGTATACACGCAAGATCCTATTGCATGCCGAGTGAAACGTACTTATCCACATATCGTTTGCCAGGCGGCCCCCTACCAACTTCTCTATCCTCATCTTCATCTCAGTCGCGGCTTTATTTGTAAAAGTAATAGCTAGGATCGATCGCGGATCGGCCGATAATTCCCTGATCAGATATGCGATTTTATAAGTAAGAAGACGCGTCTTACCACTGCCGGCCCCAGCAAGAATAAGAAGCGGACCGTCATTAAGTAAGACCGCCTCCTTCTGTATCGGATTAAGATCGTCGAGGTTATCTTTGTTCACCATAGTGTCATAGTCTATCACTCTTGATAAAAATTTTTGACAATTAAAAAAGACCGCCAATATCAGACGGTCTTTTAAAAATTATCGCTAAACTGATCAAGAATCGAAAGTGAAGACTTCCAGGCTCTCGTCACTTGAAGATGTTTCCCGCGCACTCTCGATACCTTCTACGGCTTGGTTGGGATCGGCTGGTACATGTTGGTCAACTTCCTGTTTGCTGTCGGCGCCAATAGTTACGATGGGTACATTCTTTACAGCGTATTCGACCTTCGTCATCTCATGAAGATCTATCTCATCAGCTCTGATGCTTTTATCTCTTATCAGATCCTCAATGAAAACAGTGGCGCCTTTAGTATCGCCGATGATCTTTTTTTTCTCTTCTCCGCCTTCTTTGTAGACTACTAAATAATTCAAAACTACCCCTTCTTTCTTTTTTTTAATAAACAATTATGTAAATATTATATCGTCGATTTTAGACAAGATCATTAATAATTTTTTTACCTTTTTTTTCAATGGATTACAAGGTCGTGACAATCATAAAGCAAGTCTATGCGTTACGCCTGCCCCTAAAACGGGTATCCATTCATCGATGGATCATATTGATAAGTTGGGCGAGATAACGGATTCAATTAGAGTCAACGCCTGGAATATAACTGAAGAATGGCTAGAAGAGACTAGGGAAGATCTGCGCATTAGCCACAGCTTGATGCCGATGGCCAACGATAAGTTGATAGGCGCTATCCCGGCCTTGATCGGAGGAATATCAGGATGTGTCAGAGGAGTGGACGCTGATTGCCCTTACGAGGCTGACTCTTTGCTTTTCCAGACGGCTGCGGACTTTGGAAAAAAACGTTTTGAACTAGGATTTCAGATCGATGACTTAGTTCAACAGTGCGCAACGCTTAGAAGCGCCATTTTTGATCACATTACCTCGATAAATGGTGTTTCAAACCAAGAGATCATAGTCCTCAGCCAAAACCTCGCGTTGATCATGGACAGGATCCAAAAATCCATGGTCACCGGGTTTTTCCGGTCTTCACAGATCGAGACTTACGAGCAAGCGGTCAAGGATAAACTGACTAAAGTATATAACGATGACGCGATCGGCAATATGATAGAAAACGAGATCTATAGATCAAAGCGATACCGAAAGAATTTCAGTGTCGTCTATATCAGTATTGACGGTCTTAAGAAGCTTGACCCTAATGGCGGCACGTCCGCTCAAGGCCAGATCCTAAAAAATGTCGCGAGTCAGCTGGTGCAATTCATACGGGTAACGGATTCCGCGGCCCGCAGCCACTTTGGCGAATTCACCATTCTCATGCCGGAGACAGATCTGGATGAAGCTAAAGAGGCCGTCGACCGGGTACGACGCTCGATAAAGCAAGAGTCGGTAAGAAGAAGTGAACTCATAACCATGAGCAGCGGTATAGTTGAATATTCCGGTGGCAAAGAGAGTTTAGCGGAGCTCCAAAAAAACGGGCGGATCGCTTTAAAAATGGCCAGAGACGACGGCGGAAATACGACAAGACTATTTTCTTCATAATAGCCCTTTTAAATGGTTGCGTATTTTCAGAAAAAACGATCTAGCGATTAATGTACTCGATTTTTTTATTGACTAGGATATAGATGGGGCATTGATCACAGGTATCCCTTCCCTTGCACATACAACCGTTGCGGATTTTCCAGCAATCCTCCATACTATTATAGGCTTCGCAATCCATGTAATGGCTTGCGGGGCAGTTCTTAATCTCCCAGCATCTGGTCATCTTTAACCCCCTTACTTACTGACTTTCTTAAAACGGTTCCTGATTGAAAAAACCTCTAACAAACAAGTTATATTTATATCGGCATATATTAATAATTTATAAGTTATTTTTCTTGATCGGGCTGATTATCAGCTATGTCTACGTCGTAGTTAATATTGGAGAGTCAAGCGGCAAAATCGAAAGAACTGTAGGGACAATCAAGGAGCAAGAGGTCTTAAGTGTCGGATATAGGGATAGCAGAGAGCAGAAAACTTTTTTGAGGGGTCGAAGTAAGGAGTAAGCTAGTTAGGAGTAAGGAGAAAGCGCAGTGAGGGTGCAGGAGATTCTTCACTATCGCTCAGAATGACCGGAATCAGAGATCGCGGATGACTGCTTGGCCCATAAAATCTCACGGGGATGAAGTAGTAGCTAACCGTAAGGAGTCGCAGTCTTAAGGCAGAGCAAGCCCTGCAGCTACAGATGAGGTCTTACTCTCGACTCCTCAACTCTGCTTACTGCTTACTGCTTACTGCTTACACTACATCGAGGGGGACTTGATGTGGGCAAGGTCCTCAAATTTAGCGTATGTATCAACAAACGAGAGTTGAATCATTCCAGTTGGTCCGTTTCTGTGTTTCGCGATTATGATATCGGCGATATTATCATCGTTATCGGGATTGTAGTATGCGTCTCTGTATATGAAGACAACAAGATCAGCATCTTGCTCGATAGCTCCGGACTCTCTCAGGTCTGAGAGTTTTGGTCTTTTATTATCACGAGCCTCTACGGCTCTAGACAGCTGAGAAACGGCTATAACCGGCACCTGAAGCTCACGTCCGAGCACTTTTAGAGCCCTTGAAATTTCCGATATCTCCTGCTGACGATTTTCAGACCCGCTTCTTCCGCTCATAAGTTGCAGATAATCCACGATGATAAGCTCTAATTTTTCTTTTGCCATCAGCCTTCTGGCTTTAGCTCTTAACTCCATTATCGTAATACCGGCGGAATCATCAATATGGATCGGAGCATTTACCAGCCGGTCCATCGCCCTTTGTAATTTTTGCCAGTCATCGTCCCTTATCTTTCCCGTACGTATTGCCTGCGCGTCGATCCTTGCCTCTGCCGCCAGCAGCCTCTGGGCCAGCTGATGCCTACTCATCTCCAGACTAAATATCGCCACTGCCTTGTTTTCCTTTACGGCGATGTGTTGGGCCATGGATAGAGCAAGGGCTGTCTTTCCCATCGATGGTCTTGCCGCCACGACGATAAGATCCGATTTTTGAAGGCCCGCTGTCTTAATATCAAAAGCTCTAAAACCGGTCGAAAGACCGGTTACATCGCTTTTGTTTTGAGCAAGTTTTTCAATATGTTCATAATTATCTATTATCGGCTGCTTGATCTGTACGAACTCCTCCGACACCCGCTTATTTGAGATCGCGAAGATCAGGCTTTCCGCCTCGTCCACCGCTCTCTCGACGTCTTCGGGAGCTTCGTAACCGATCGTCGCTATCTCTGTGGCCGCCCGTATCAATCCCCTAAGCGTCGCGTTTCTTGAGACTATATTAGCGTAGTGCACCGCGCTTGCCGCGGTCGGCACCATATTAGCCAGCGAGTGTATTAGGGATTTCCCTCCGACCCTCTCCAAAGAAGCGCTGCTCTTAAGATTCTCGGAAAGTGTGATCGAATCGATCGGTTCGCCATCGACATACATACCGCTCATAGCGTTGTAAATCAACCGATGCGCTTCGCTGTAAAAATCCTCAGTATGCACGATCTCGATGACCGCTGAGATAGCATCGGCCGAGATCAGCATGGAGCCGAGTAGAGCTTGCTCCGCTTCGACATTATGAGGAGGGATCCTGTCAAATGTCGTTACGTCTATATTTTGGCTTTTCTCAGCCACCGTTACCTACTGACTTTTTTCTTCAATAGCTACTATCTCTGTTTTGATGACCGCGTTGACATCGAAATGAAACTTGACGGTTATCTCATGTATTCCCGCGTCCTTAATAACTTCACCAAGCCTTACCTGGTTTTTACTTACTTCCACGTTAAGCTGTTCTCCTATGGCGACAGCTATATCCTTGGCCGTTACCGAACCATATAGTCTTCCTTCTTCTCCCGCGCGGACCTCTATTTTTAACTCTTTTCCATTAACCTTCGCGGCCATCTTCTCAGCATCTTTCTTCGCCGCCGCTTCCTTCTTGTCGATGGACGATCTTTTCGCTTCCAACTGCCTTAGATTGCCATTGGACGCGATGACCGCCATGCCCTTAGGTATGAGATAGTTGTTCGCGTATCCGGGCGCGACATTTACGATATCGCCGATCTTACCCAGCGATAATATTTCTATTTGTAGGATGATCTCCATCTGATTCCTCCATTCGATCAATTCTGTAATCGTTACTTAGAGTCGTACGGCAAAAGCGCCATCTCTCTTGATCTCTTGATAGCGATCGCGAGATCCCGTTGATGTTGCTGGCAAGTGCCGGAAACTCTTCTAGGTCTGATCTTCCCCTTGTCGCTTACGTAGCGCCTAAGAGTCGATAGATCCTTGTAATCAATATAATCTATTTTTTGTTTACAAAAGTAGCAATACTTTCTTCTTGGTTTACGTCCAAACTCTTTTTTATCTACAGGCTTTCTAGCCAAATTTACCACCCTCTCTAAAAAGGAATATCTTCATTAAGATCTATCTCGGCGGACTCACTTACGCCTACCGGAGCCGGTTTCGCGTCATTACCGCCACCGCCACCGGGCTTTCCTAGAAATTGCACATTCTCGGCCACGACCTCGACTGTCGTCCTCTTCTGTCCCTCGCTGGTCTCCCAGGAACGACTCGATAGACGCCCCTCTATCGCCACCGGACTTCCCTTTCTAATATACTCAGCACATAATTCGGCAAGCTTTGCCCAGGCGACTATATTAAAGTAATCGACATCGCTGATCTTTTCACCCTGCTTATTCGTATAGTTTCTGTTAACAGCTACTCCAAAATTGGCCACCGGACTGCCGCTTGGAGTGTACTTAAGCTCTGGGTCGCGCGTTAGATTACCGATAAGTATTACGCGATTTAGGGATGCCACACTTTATCCTTTCTTCTTTACTTCGGGAAGCTTAAAAATCCCGAACCTAATTATTTCATCTTGGATTCTCAGATTTCTCTCCAGCTCTTCCAAGGTCTTTGGCTCACCGTGGAAAAAAAATAGGCTGTAGATGCCGTCTTTCTTATGGTTGATCTCGTAGGCGAGTCTCTTCTTACCAAGCTGTTCTGTCTTTTCCAGCTTTCCCTGATTATTTTCGATCAATGTCTCGATCTTTTTGTTGCTCTTCTCAACAGCTGATTCTTCAGTATCAGTATCAAGAACGATCATCATCTCATAGCGGCGCAATATCTCACCTCCTCTGGTCTTTGAAGTCCGCTTAGTACAGACCCCTTAGCCCCATCTCTTGGATGAAGCAGAAGGATAGCGTAGATTATACCATAGCAAGCTCTGTTTACAACTTATTATCTCTACTGATTACCACGGTTAATACGTTTCTTAAACCTTTTATTAAAGATCGATCTTCTTAGATTGATCTTTCTGCCGCAGCCCTTACAGATAAGTCCGATATCCATGCCCGTTCTAAATATCTCCCACGAACTTGACCCGCAAGGATGCTCCTTAGATAACTCTACGGTGTCGCCTATTTTTACATCAACATTTTTCTTCATTTACTAAGAAATCCGTCCTCTTTTAATTTGATACTATCTTTTTTAACATGCGATATAGGGCTGTTTAATAATAGATATTGGATATTTTCAAACGAGACATACCGTAACCGCAAAATTGGCTTTTACCCCATACTGCTCGTTCGCGAATTTCGGCTGCTGAGTCTTGAAAGCGGTCTTAAGAACGATCAGTATGACTGACTTTCAAACATCCCCTTTATCTCAATACTGGAATTCTCTATTAAAAGTTCCACGTTCTTAATGTCCTCCCCGGATACCAGAAGCGCCAGACCGCAGTCGGCCGTAAATCCCTTGGGGAGAGGAACGACCTCAAAATCGATATCGTTATCTCTGAAAATATCTTCTGTTTTTATTGCCTGGTGAGTCGAATTAAAGACGATGATTTGATCAGCCATAACCCCATGCCTTATCTGCCAATATTTATAATGTCGCGTTTATATAAGTATATCGCTATAAAGAAAGACAGCCAAGCTAGATAGGATATACCTTATAAATTACCGCTTGCCCTTTACATTATTCTACGTAGAATCTTATTTGTTATCATAAAATACGAGGAGTCATATGAGTTCTAAGATTATAGTCACTGTTCTTGGAAAAGACCAATCCGGCATAGTGGCAAAGGTATCAAGCGTACTGGCGGATAATTCGTGCAATATCGAGGATATCAGTCAGACACTGATGAACGATATTTTTTCAATGGTCATGCTGATAGCGGTCGATGAGGAGAAGCTTACATTGGGCGATCTTAAAAAACTACTCGTTGACCTTGGTGAAAAACTAGGTCTTCAGATCACGGCCCAGCATGAAGATGTCTTCAAATTCATGCACCGAGTTTGAGTTTACGCATATGCTTATAAACCATGACGAAATACTAGAGACAGTCAATATGCTAAGGCAGGATAAGCTGGATATCCGTACCGTGACTCTTAGTCTTAGCCTTCGGGATTGCCAGGATAGCCGACCGGCAAAATTGCAACACAACATCTACTCGAAGATCACCAGAACCGCCAGGGATCTCGTTGCGGTTGTCGATGAACTTGAATCAAAATACGGGGTGCCCATAATCAACAAAAGAATAGCCGTGAGCCCAATAGCGGTTATAGCGGAAGGGTGCAAAGAAAAGGACCTGAAGTCGATAGCGATCACCTTAGATGAGGCGGCCGACAAGGTCGGCATCGATTTTCTCGGCGGCTACAGCGCTCTGGTCCAAAAAGGATTTACCAAAGGAGACAGCTCGCTCATAGATTCCATTCCCGATGTCTTATCCGTTACCGAGAGGGTCTGTTCCTCGATAAACGTAGCCTCCACAAAGGCCGGCATCAACATGGACGCGGTGAAAAGACTGGGTGAAATTATAAAAGAGACAGCGGAAAAGACAGCGGACCGTGACGGGGTCGGTTGCGCCAAGTTGGTAGTCTTTTGTAACGTCCCTGAAGACAATCCATTTATGGCCGGCGCCTATCACGGCATAGGGGAGGGGGAGGCAGCCATAAATATCGGTATCAGCGGACCCGGCGTGATCAGGTCGGCCATAGAGAACTATCCCGATCTGGACTTTACCGCGTTATCGGAGATCATCAAGAAGACTTCTTTCAAGATAACCAGAGTTGGTGAGTTGATCGGAAGAGCTGCCGCGAAAAAGCTGGGTGTCTCGCTGGGAATAATAGATCTCTCCCTAGCTCCAACGCCGACACCCGGAGATTCGGTCGCATTAATACTTGAAAAAATGGGTCTGGAATATTGTGGATGTCACGGCACGACCGCAGCTCTTGCCCTCCTGAATGACGCCGTAAAAAAAGGGGGCCTATTCGCTACTTCTTCGACAGGCGGCCTGTCCGGTTCGTTTATACCGTTAAGCGAGGATCTGGATATGGTCAAAGCCGTGGAGGCCGGCGCGCTATCGATCGATAAGCTTGAAGCAATGACTTCTGTCTGCTCTGTCGGCCTTGACATGATAGCCGTCCCGGGGATTACGCCAGCATCGACACTGTCCGCGATAATAGCCGACGAGATGGCGATCGGCATGATAAACGACAAGACTACCGCGGCAAGGCTAATACCGGTTCCCGGCAAAAAAGTAGGCGACATCGCCAATTTTGGCGGACTTCTGGGCTCCTCACCGATAATCAAATTAAACGAATACTCATCAAAAGATTTCATAAGTAGGGGCGGCAGGATCCCCGCGCCGATTAGAAGTCTGACAAACTGATTTGATTTAAACTGACTTCTCTTTATTTGCCGCCTTAGTGAGTAGCTGTCCCAGTTTTACGACAGTAGGAAGATCGCCCGTCACATTAATCTTGCGCGATTTATAAGCGCTCAGCCACGGCATGATCTTTCGCGTTCTAAGGAGCATTGAAAACCTCGAGGCCTCCATCTTGATGACACACCCGGCACCTTCCGCTATACCTTTACTGGTGGCCGGTGTGCCGGTCAGGTCAAGCGACCAGCTACCGCCATTTTCACCGCTAAGCTCTATTCCCAGGACCGTATTTATCGCTTTCGACGCTTCGTGATGTTTTTTTGCAAGCTCCGGCAGAGCTTCTTCAAAAATTTGCTTTGGGGTTAATTCAAATGGATCCAGTTCCATCTCTCCACCTCTTTACAGGATCATGCGTTCTCTTGTCAAAGGCCCTTGCCGCCTTAACGTATCCGCCTCATGTTTTTGGCAAAGAACCTGATTACATATCGTGTTGCTCATCTCAAACGAGACGACATACGCTGCCATAAAGGCCATAAATTCGCGATACTTTTCATCGGGGATGATCTTATCGGATATCACATCCTCGTTTGCCTGAAGATTATCGAGCCACCTTCTAACGGTAAGCTGATAGTGGTGGGTGATATTCTCGTGATCAAGAACCTCAAAACTCGAGAGCTCCAGAGCTTGGATGACTTCCCAAAGACTCTTCCAATGCCCTACCCCAAAATGCATCTCGACCAGATCGTCTACTTCCGTCCTTATCCCGTCTAATTCGCGACTTCTGGTAGACCACGGCCTTGTCATCCCATGAACCAGAAAAAGTCCGTTCTTCTTAAGCAAGCGATTGGCGTTGGTAAAGGTAAGATTCAGATCTTCAATATGTTCGATCGCTCCTACCGTTAGTATCTTGTCAAACGACTCCGACTCATACTCCATACTGTATACATGAGCAACGTCGGCGCGCACTTGATCCTCGATACCGAGTACCTTAGCCTTCTCATTCACGAACATCGCTTGTTCGTCAGATAGCGTAATACCAATGGCTTCACAATCGTTTTTTTCAGCCGCGTAAAAAAGAAAGCTCCCCCATCCGCAGCCAAGATCCAATATCCTGTCGCCATCCTCTAACATAAGTTTTCTAGCTTTTAGTTTAAGTTTGTCGCTTTCGGCGCACACGATGTCCTTGCTTTCATCAGTAAAATAGGCGCAGGAATAGGCCATCCTCGGCCCCAGAAAATTCATAAAAAACTCGGGAGGTAGATCATAGTGCGAGCTTATCGCTGATCGGTCAGCGGCTATCTTCTCTATCCTGGATTCTATTTCCTTATTTGTATCACTCACTTGACCTCAACTCACTTGACAGCACCGATTCTATTGATCAAAAAAAATATTTCCTAATTTCACAAAGCTAAACCAGCTTGAGCGTTTTTAACATGATCTGAGATCTAACTGTTTACGAAAGTTCTTCTATATGTCGCCCTTGACTTCGGGCGCGCTTTTTAATTTACGCCTGGTTACCACGCCTGAAACATCCTTCGCTTTTTCACCGAGATTCTTTCTAGTCTCCTGACCTGAACGAGGAGCAATCAATATCCCGCCCAAAAAACCCAGGGCGAAAGCAAGCACCGTGGCAACCATCCAGCCGACGTCATCGCTTTGCCCTTGCGCGAAATCGCTTATCTTTCCACCCGCTGAGCTAGCCGCCTTCGTCGCCCTTCTTCCAAGCGTGTCTTGGGCCGGCTCCGTACTTCTTCTTTGAAACATCTTATATACCTCCATAAAAAAGATAATCCCCCAATCCAAAGCAATTAAACATTGTTTTGGATCGGAGGATCTGATCAAACGCTTGAATCTAATATTTTACGTCAGCCAGCTGTTTTACCTTCCTCGTCAACAACTTCCGGAACCGGCTCAGGGATACCCATCATGTATCGATGGATAGCGTACGCAGAATTTCTGCCAGCACCCATCGCCAGGATGACCGTAGCTGATCCTGTCACGATATCACCGCCTGCGTATACCCCGTCAATGCTGGTCTTGCCGGTATTTTCGTCTGTAACTATATATCCCCATTTATTTAATTCAAGATCTTTCGTGCTTTCGGGGATGATCGGATTTGAGTTTGTACCGATCGACATCACTACGAGATCACATGGTATCTGAAATTCCGATCCCTCGATCGGAATAGGACGACGTCTTCCCGAATCATCCGGTTCACCAAGCTCCATCCTTATACACTCGATAGCTTTGACCCAGCCCTCGCCGTTATCGATTATCCTTATCGGATTTGTAAGCAGATCGAATCTTATCTGCTCTTCCTTTGCGTGATGCACTTCTTCCGCCCTGGCCGGTAGCTCCTCTTCGCTTCTTCGATAAACGATTATCGCCTCTTCGGCTCCAAGTCTAAGGGCCGTTCTAACGGCGTCCATGGCGACATTGCCACCGCCGACTACTACTACTTTCTTTCCCACTTTTATCGGTGTATCATACTCGGGAAATGCATAGGCTTTCATTAAATTTATCCTAGAGAGAAACTCGTTTGCCGAGTATACACCGTTTAGATTCTCCCCTTCAATATTCATGAACACCGGAAGCCCCGCCCCGCTGCCCACAAAAACGGCATCGAAATTTGCCTTTAGATCTGCTATCGTAAAAAGTTTTCCGATTACGACATTAGTCTTTATCTCGACTCCCATATCGACAAGTGCTTGTATCTCGTCGGCTACAATTGAGTTCGGAAGACGAAACTCCGGTATCCCATATATTAAGACTCCGCCCGGTTCTTGCAAAGCTTCGTACATCGTCACGCTATGACCAAGTTTTGCCAGTTCCGCGGCGGCCGTTATACCTGCCGGACCGCCTCCAACAACGGCTACTTTTTTTCCGGTCGATTCGGCTAACGTTATTTCTGCCTTTTCTCCCGCCTCTCGTTCGAAATCAGCGGCAAATCTCTCCAAACGTCCGATTGATACCGGCTCGAATTTCTTCCCAACTACACAGACTTTCTCACACTGGTCTTCTTGCGGACAGACGCGGCCGCAAACAGCAGGAAGAAGGTTTGTCTCCTTGATCTTCCGGCTGGCGCCGACAAAATCCTTGTCTCTTATGAGTTCAATAAAATCTTTTATCGGGACTTCGACCGGACAGCCTTTTACACATGGGGGTTTCGGGCAAAAAATACAGCGTTCGGCCTCTTTCAAAGCTTGTTCCACCGTATAGCCAAGGTTCACTTCATTGAAATTTTTTCCTCTTTCAATCGGATCCTGCTCGGGCATGGCCACTTTGTTAGGGATAAGTTTTCTGCGCTCTTTTTTTACTTTCTGCTTTTCTTCGTTTTTCTCTTCGTTCTCAGACAATGGAAAGACCTCCAGATCTTTTTGTGATTACTTACTTGCCGGAGCACAGTTACATTCGTATCGCTCCATCGCTTCCTTCTCTTCTTTTAGATACATCTGTTGACGGCTCATTAGCAAGTCCCAATCGACCTCATGTCCGTCGAATTCCGGTCCGTCAATGCAGCCGAATTTTGTCTGGCCGCCAACGGATACCCGACACGCTCCACACATTCCGGTCCCATCGACCATGATCGGATTCAGGCTGACCCACGTCTTTACCTTATACGTCTCAGTTGTCTTGCTGACAAACTTCATCATAATGGCCGGGCCGATCGCCATAACGACATCAACGCCTTTTTTTAACTCCTCTTCCAGCGCAATCGTCACCACACCCTTGATGCCCTTACTACCGTCATCGGTAGTCACGATTACTTCATCGCACGTTGCCGCCATCTCATCCTCATAAAGAAGCAGGTCTTTATTTCTGGCGCCCATTATCGTAACGACTTCATTTCCAGCCGCTTTTAAGGCTTTAGCTATCGGGTAGAGAGGAGCGACACCAAATCCACCGCCCACTAACACTACCTTCCCAAAGTTCTCAATATGAGTCGGCTTGCCAAGCGGACCGACGACGTCTTTGATCTCGTCTCCCACTTCAAGAGTCGATAGTTCCATCGATGTCTTTCCAACGGTCATATACATCAGACTGATAGATCCTCTTTTTGGATCGATATCAGCAAGAGATATCGGTATTCTCTCTCCGTGGTCGTGGATCCTGATTATTACGAACTGTCCCGGGCTCGCGTATTTGGCGATATCGGGGGTGTCCAGTCTTATGTAGTAAACATCCGGTCTAACTTTTCGCTTCTCTATGATCTTAGCCACTCAGTCACCTCTCCAAGTAATTGCTTAATAAAAAATATTCTAACCTTTTAAACAGGGCTTAATCGATACCCGTTTTCTTTTTTACTTCATATGACACAAGAAAGGTTAGTCCAAAAATGCGTATAAAATATTAAAGCAGAATACTAATGTAATGGCAAGGCGTTCTTGGGGGCTTAGGCGCTTGTCGCTTAGCGACTAAGCCTTGTGAACGTGCTGTGCACGGATCTGGTCGACTTCCCATTTTCCACACCTGCCACCCCATTTGGCAAGCACTTCATCGTCTACTTGTATCTTGATGATCTCACAACTATTTTCGCAGCTATTACATCCAAAGCTAGTCGTCTTATAATCCATTGTCGAGGCGTCAAAGCCTTTAAATTTTGTTGGTCGGTCATCTAGCATCATCGACTCTTTAGCAAGAAGCGCCGAGCCGATCGCCCCCATTACGTTAAAGTATTCGGGGATGATGATCTCCATATTTAGTCCCTCTTCAAAAGCGCGTTTCATCCCAGAATTAGCGGCCACCCCTCCCTGAAAGACAACGGGAGATAGAATGTCCTTTCCTTTTGCCAGATTATTACAGTAATTCCTCACCAAAGCCTGGCAAAGTCCGAAGATTATTTCCTCAAGCGCGTAACCGACTTGTTGCTTATGTATCATATCCGACTCAGCGAATACCGAGCATCTACCCGCTATCTGAGCACCTTCTTTTGCTTTCAGCGCATGAGATCCAAATTGATCGATAGGTATTCCCAGGCGTTCCGACTGATGGTCTAAAAAAGATCCTGTACCAGCGGCGCAGACGGTATTCATCGCAAAATCGACAACAACTCCATCGTTTAGAAGTATGATCTTCGAGTCCTGGCCGCCTATTTCCAGCACTGTCCTAACGTTGGGCGCTACATGGCTCGCGGCGACTGCGTGTGCCGTGATCTCATTTTTCACAGTATCGGCGCCAACGATAACCCCTGAAAGATATCTGGCGCTCCCGGTCGTGCCCACACCCAATATCTCGATATCTTCATCAAGCTTTTCTTTTATCTCTTCGAGACCTTTTTGGACGGCTTGTATTGGTTGTCCTTGCGTGCGCCTGTAGACAGAGGCGACAACGTTGTTTTCTATGTCTAAAATCACCAGATTGGTACTAACCGATCCGACATCGACCCCAAGATAGCCGACTTTTCCTTTTCTTTCTTCAATCATTTACTCTCCTCTGGATTTTAAGTTTTTAGCTCTGACCCTTTTTTTGCTCATCAGAAGATCGAGAAAAGCTTCAAGCCTGGTCGCAATTCCGGCCTTTCCCGTCTGCTCATCTATCGAAAAGTGAATGATCGGGATATCCATATCTCTTCCTACTCTTGGTAGTATCGACTTCGCGATCGTCTCCGGCATGCAGGTAAAGGGAAACATGTGGATAATCCCGTCAAAACCATCATTCGCGTAATGGATAGTATGCCCCACGCTTTGAAGACCTTCCCCGCCTACTGAATGGCTTAAATACGGTCTAGCGAGCCCAGCGAGCTCGTCCGGAGATGCTCCGCCTACCGGATTATCGCCGGATGGTCCGATCCAGTCGGTTACATAGACCGACCGCTCAAGATATATCCCTCGACTTCCCAACCATTCCTCGATATCAAAGTTGGCAAATGGTTCCAAAAGAATGAAGAACTCACCGATTATTCCGACTTTCAAAACATCTCTTGATAGATCTTTATCGACCTCATCAACGATGTTAATTGCCTCTTTTAAATAACCATCGACTTCTGACATCGACTCAATTTTTGACAGAACATCCATGGCCTTTTTATAAGCTTTTGTGGTGCTGCCCGGGACTACTTCAAAACAACGGTTCTTCAAGACATGTTTCTCTAAGATGTCATAAGCTTGCGCTTTAGGAAAACTCTCCTTTAGCGCTTTAATGATCTTTCTAGACGATTTTCCCGAAGCCTCTTTGATCGGCCCGAGAAATTTAGAGATACCCATGGATGGCGGTTCGACGACTATCATCTTAAACTCGTAACCGGCTTCTTCAAGTATCCTCTTTTCTACCTCAGCATAGTATCCAAACCGACAAGGGCCTCTTCCACCCGCCATTATCAAGGTATCAGCGCCATTTTCTAAAGCCTCGATGAAGTTACCAATATTTATCTTAAGCGGCAGGCAGGAAAACTCGGGAGCGTGCTTTGATCCAAGCGCCAAGGTCTTCTCAGAAGTTCTCGGCGGTACCATATAGTCGATGCCAAGGCGTTTTAAAAGATCGCCAAGTAAGATATCGACATGCCCCATTCTAGGAGATGCTACTAGCATATAAGCGACTCCTTCTTCCGGCCCAGCATATCCACAAACGCCTCCACTCTGGTGATGAGGCCGGCTTCGGCGCTATGTTCGTCAATGACAATAGGCATCATCGGAACATTGTTCTCTTTTCTAAGTTCGTGCTCTAAAAGCACCTGAACTATAGAGTCCGGACCACAAGCAAAGGACAATACATAGATTATTCCGTCTACAGACTTGGTATTCGCCCAGTGAAAGACGGTTCCTACTACTTCTTTTTC
>SDBV01000977.1_pt1 | contig 42003 bp, 30 predicted proteins | sample 2277081 | NCBI WGS metagenome assembly SDBV01 (sample SAMN10402039, study PRJNA504765) | marine sediment metagenome | isolation source: marine sediment core GS10_PC15, 223 cmbsf | place: Arctic Ocean: Southern Knipovich Ridge | collected 2010
ACGCAACCTAGTCCCTTGAGCCACAAGAACTTAATCATGCTAGCATTTACCGCTTCCTGCCTGACATCTTGAAAAAATTACTCAAGAAAACCTGGGTAAACCTAAGGTGCTTGCACCCACGCGTCGGCCGACGATACGCAACCGATACTCCGCGTGCGTGCAAGCACACACCCTACAAAAACCATTCTCCGCTGGAGCTTTTTGCGGCGTCCGGTAACGTACACTTTACCATTCGGCGGTTCGGACTTCCCCATACGGATACAATTCCTCAGGAGGATCTCATGGCCACGACCATCTCCACGACCAAGAGCGGCGAAAGCCGGTTGTTCGACGATGCCTTGGGACGCTTGGACCGGGCGTTTCAGTACGCCCACATCGACGAAGAGGCGCTGACCAAGCTGAAGTATCCCAAGGCGATCCTCCAGGTGTCCATCCCGGTGCGGATGGACGACGGGTCGCTGCGGATCTTCGAGGGATACCGGGTTCGCCACAACGACACCCGGGGACCGACCAAGGGCGGGATTCGCTACCACCCCGACGTGAGCCTGGACGAAGTCAAGGCCCTGGCGTTTTGGATGACCTTCAAGTGCGCGGTGGTCGGCATTCCTTACGGCGGAGCCAAGGGGGCCGTGATCGTCAATCCCAAGGAGCTTTCGCCGCTGGAGCTGGAGCGGCTTTCGCGGAGCTTCATCCGCCAGATCGCCGACTTTATCGGGCCGGATATCGACATCCCCGCCCCAGACGTCTACACCAACGCCATGGTGATGGGCTGGATGCAGGACGAGTACTCGAAGATCAACCGCCGCCACACCCCCGCGGTGATCACCGGCAAGCCGATCCCGCTGGGCGGCAGCCTGGGACGCGACGACGCCACCGGCCGCGGGGCGTATTACTGTATCAAGCAACTCGAGAAGTGGAGAGACTGGCAGCCGTCGCAGTTACGGGTGGCGATCCAGGGCTTCGGCAACGCCGGGCAGGCCGTGGCCCGATTGTTGCATGCCGACGGCTACCAGGTGGTGGCCGTGAGCGATTCCAAGGGCGGAATCTACCAGCCCAACGGGTTCGACGTCCCCAGCCTGATCCGGTTCAAGAACGAGTCGCGCCAACTCAAGGCGGTCTACTGCGACGGCTCGGTCTGCGAGGCGATCGACTCGCAAACGATCACCAACCAGGAACTCCTGGAGCTGGACGTCGATCTGCTGATTCCGGCCGCCCTGGAAAACCAGATCACCGAAGAGAACGTCGAGCGGGTCCGCGCGCCGGTGATCGTCGAGTTGGCCAACGGCCCCACGACCAGCCGGGCCGACGCCGTGCTGGCCGAGCGCGGCACGTTGGTGGTGCCCGACATCCTGGCCAACGCCGGCGGCGTGACCGTCAGTTATTTCGAGTGGACACAGAACAAGCAGGGATATTACTGGACCCTGGAAGAGGTCCACCAGCGGCTTCAGGCGATCATGACCCGGGAGTTCGCCGCCGTCTACGATCTGATGACCGAGCACCGAATCGACATGCGCACGGCGGCCTACGCCCATGCGCTGAACCGCATCGGCAGTGCCATCGAGGCCCAAGGCACGCAACGCTATTTTGCCGGCGAGCGGAATTCCGACTGACGCCGGGCCTACGTCAAGTCCGTCAGGCCACAGGCTCCTCCGCCGCAGGCCGAGAAGTCGCACGCGCCGCCCTCGCTGGCCGGGCAGTTTGGCCCGCTCGACCCGGCCGTGTGGGCCGCCGGCACACTGAATTTCTTGGTCAGGCGACTCGCCGCACAGGCCGGACAGCAAGGCTTCTCGTCGCCGCGGACCAGGTATTCGAACTCGTGACCGCAGTTCTCGCAGCTATACTCGTAGATCGGCATCAGAGGAATTCTCCAGACGGCGGGCATCGTGACATACGCATCGATCTATTCTAGGATACGTCGCGCGGTCGGGAAAGGCGATGTTCACCTTGCCCACGTTGCCTTGTTTTCCCATAACCCCGAGAACACCACGCCATGGCCCGCCCTACGCTCACACGAACGCAGTCCCGCTGGGTCGATCAGCGGGCGATGGACCACTACGGCCTTTTGGGGCTGGTGTTGATGGAGAACGCCGGCCGGGGGGTCGCCGATCGGTTGTGCCATCTGATTCTTGGAGACCGGTTGGCCGTTGCAGCGGATGCCTACCATGCACCTGCAATCGAGCCTCCCCCCAAAGTGGCGGTGTGCTGTGGCAAGGGAAACAACGCGGGCGACGGGTTCGTCATCGCGCGACACCTGGGCTTGCGGGGATTCGACGTGCGGGTGCTCTTGTGGGCCGAACCGGCGGAGTTGACCGGCGATGCGGGCGTCAACTTCCGCATCCTCGAAAAGACCGGCGTGCCGATCGAAATCTTCGCGTCCCAGCCCGATCCGGCTCGACTCGAGCGCCTCCTGGCCGGCTCGGCATGGCTCGTCGACGCGTTGCTGGGCACCGGCGCCCGGGGCGAACCGCGGCCGCCCTTGGACGCCGTGATCGACCAGCTCAACGCGGCGCCGGCCCCGATCCTGGCGGTGGACCTGCCCAGCGGCCTGGATTGCGACACGGGCGAGCCGGCGGGGCACACGATCCGGGCCGCGGTGACCTGCACGTTCGCGGCCGCCAAGCCGGGCTTTTTCGCCCCCGGGGCCGAGCAATACACCGGAGAACTCCACGTGCTGGACATCGGCGCGCCCCGAAGGCTGGTCGAAGAGGTGTTGGCCGAAGGCTGCGGTCCGTAAAGACCGCATGAATGCGATGGGTGGCTGGGGCAAAACGCAGTGGTGCCCCAGAATATAAGCGCCTGGGGCTTCGCAGGCTCAGCCACCAGCCACGCCCGACACTTTTTCAGGGGTCGCAAGTGGCACGTGATCTCCCTAAGAACCGATCGGTTCAATCCGCTCCTTGCCCACCCACGGCCGCAGGACCTCGGGGATGATTACCGATCCGTCGGGCTGTTGGTTGTTTTCCAGCAGCGCGATGATCGCACGGCTGATGGCGATGGCCGTGCCGTTTAAGGTGTGGAGGAAGCGGGTGCCCTTTTGGCCCGGTTGCTTGTAGCGGATGTTCAGACGCCGGGCCTGGTAGTCGGTACAGTTCGAGGCGCTGGTGACCTCGCCATAGTCGCCGCGGCCGGGCATCCAGGCCTCCAGGTCGAACTTGCGATAGGCCGGGCCGCCCAAGTCGCCCGTGGCCGTGTCCACTACCCGATATGGGATTTCCAGCCCGTCGAACAGTCGGCATTCCATCTCTCGGATGTGATCCAGCATCGCGTCGCTCTGCTCGGGCAAGGTGAAGGCGAACATCTCGATCTTGGTAAACTGGTGTACGCGATACAGTCCGCGGGTGGCCCGGCCATGGGCGCCGGCCTCGGTGCGGAAACAGTGGCTGATGCCGCAGAGCTTGATCGGCAATTGCTCGGCGTCGAGCGTCTGTCCGGCCAGCAGACCGCCGAGGGTGATCTCGGCCGTGGCCACCAGGCTCAAGTCGCTGTTCTCGATGCTGTAGATTTGCGTCTCCGGCCCGCGGGGGATGAAGCCGATGCCTTCGAGGATCTCGTTTCGGGCCAGGTCGGGTGTGGTGATCGGCGTGAAGGCTTCGCCCATCAGCAGCTCCAGGGCGTAGCGTTGCAGGGCCAACTCCAACAGCACGGCCTCGTTGCGGAGGTAATAGAACCCGTGGCCGGCCACCCGGGCGCCGGCCTCGAAATCGACCAGGTCGAGCTTCTCGGCCAACTCGACGTGGTCCAGCGGCTGGAAGTCGAACTGCGGCCGCGAGGTCTTGCCCTTAAACAACTCCAGGCTGGCCTTGTCGTCGGCTCCGATCGGGGCCTCGGGGTGCGACAGATTGGGGATCGTGCGATGGATGGCGTCCAATTCGGCGGCGATCCGCTCCAGCTTGGCCCGCAGCTCGGCCGTTTGCTCTCGCAATCGGCGGCCTTCTTCCTTTCGGGCCTCACGTTCGGCCGTGTCCTTGGCCTTGCCGATCGATTTGGAGACCTCGTTGGCCCGGCGATTGGCTTCGTCCGTCTCGGTCTGCACGGCCTTGCGCCGGGCTTCCAACTCGACGAACCGGCCGACGTCCACCTCGACGCCCCGGTTAATGCAGTTCTGCTGGACCTGTTCGGCGTTTTCGACGATTAGTTTTCGATCTAGCATGGGGGTGGATAATGGGTAGTGATCGGTGGATAGTGGACAGTCGGCCAAACTCCAAGTGTAGCCCCGGCGGCCACGCCGGGAAAGGGCGCCGCATGGCCTCCGCGGCTAACCCGCATTTCTCACCACGGAGGCACGGAGAACACGGAGATTCTTGAAAGATAAGGACTTCCAGCGACACCACTGAAAACACCCGGGGGGCCGATATGATTATCGGGATTCCACCAAAGTCCTCTTCTCCGTGTTCTCCGTGCCTCCGTGGTGAGTTCCCTGGTGAGAAATGCGGGCTAAACGGTTTTATTGTAGTTTGGGGCCGCCGATCCGCTCACCCCGTCTCTGCCGTGCCTGGTCGGCCGGGTCGAACGTGCCGTAGAACAACGCGTTGGCGTCCATCCAGGTGGCCAGCCGCTGGATCTCTTCGGCGCCGAGCTCGATGTCTTCGTGGCCGTCCAGCAGCAGCTTCATCAGGCGGCTGCCCCGCGCACCGAAGTGGCCCGGCATGGTGAGCGGCTCGCTGTTGACCTGGCGGAAGTCGCCGCCCCGGCCTCCCCAGGCGGAGTAGGACACGCGCGGCGCCAGGGCGTTGTACGAGACCGTGTAATGTCCTTGTGGCTCTCCGGTCAGTATCACGCGGCCTTCCGGTTTGGCCGGCGAGTGGCACTTCACACAGTGTTTATCGAGCACCGGCTGCACGAGGATCGGGTAGCACAGTGGGTTGGAGCCGTCGGGACCCGGTTCGATCGTCGAGGGCGGCCGGCGGAGCGCCTCGGCCATCTGTGGCCGCCGTGGCGGAGCGGCCGTGCGCGGTTCGTGACAGCCGACGCACGCGGCGTTCTCGCCCGGTTGAAGGTAGGTAATGCTCCGCATGATCTGCACGGCCTGGCCTCGCTCGTCCAACACCTGAAACGACAGCGGCACGCCGGCCGGGGCCCGGAAATACGCCGATCCGTCCGGTTCCACCGGCACGGTACCGAGAACCTGTTTGCCGGGCGATGCGTTGGGCAGTCCCACTGGCGGCCGATTGATGCCCGGCGTCGATTTCGGCAATACCTGCACGATCCGCAGCCGCCGGACGGTTCCCTCGGGCACCACCGGCGTGCTCTGGTAGACGTCCTGAACGAAGAACGTCCCCTCGTTTTCCTCTGCAACCGTCTTGTCGGCGTGCTCGGTTTCTTTCATCGGTTCGTTCACCGTTGACATTACCGTCGACATCACCGGCGGGATCACCGGCGGCCGGCGGCGGGGCCTCAGCGGCACGGGCCACAGGCTGGCCACGTTCAGATCGCGGTACAACAGCTCCTTGTTACCAAAACGGTCTACCAGGTAGAGGCCGAACATGTTGGCCCGGTTCGCGGCCGGTTCTCCGAGCAGGGCGTCGAAACTGTAGGCGGTGAGGAAGTAATCCTCGGAAAGCGGCAACGGGCTGCGATAGCAGTGGCCCGGCCAGCGGACCGCCTCGGTCGGCACGGGCCGCGGCTGCGTCACGCCCGCCGGTGCGTGCCACGCTCGGGGTGCGACGTGGGTTTCGCTCTCGGGGAACGGGGCATCGGGCGTCAGCCGGGTGATCGGTTCCAGGCCGTCGCTGCCCTGGGTCACGTCCACCAGGATGATCGAACCGGCCGTCATCGCGTGGTGCGCCCCCGCAGTGGCCATCACCCGACGCGAGCCGGGCACCGCACGCGCCTCCCACACCCCCACCGGGTTGAACGTGTTGTTGCCGTAAAACGCCACCGGGGCACTGCCGTCGGGCCGCACCGCCCAAAGCTGCTCGTAAAAAACCGCGTGCCGATCGACGTAATCCCAACGCGTGTAGATGATCCGGCCGTCGGCCAATACGGCCGGGTCCCATTCCTGGGTCTCGTGAAAGGAAAGCGGCCGGGGATCGGAACCGTCGGCCTCGGCAATGGCCAGCGTGTAATTTTCGCAGCCCGGGTTGCCGCACCGGTGCCAGCCGAGCCGCCGAGTGGAAACGAACACGATCTGTCCGCCGGGCAGGTATCGCGGCGAGAAATCGTCGAACGGACCATCGGTCAGTTGCCGCAGGCCCGTGCCGTCGGCCGACATCTCGAACAGGTGGTAGTAGCGGCCGTGATGTCCGGCCACCGTGTTCTGCGGCGGCGTCTCCGCCCGGCAATACGAAAAGAGCAGCCGGCGGCCGTCGTAGGAGACCTCCACGTGCTGATAGCTTCCCTCGGGCAGCACTCCGGCGGCCAATTGGCGGCATTGCATCGATCGGCCCGGCGTGTCCAGGACGAAGATCCCGCCGCCGGGACGCGCGTAGCGGCCGTAATACTGGGTCAACTGGTGGCTGAAGGACCCCGGAACCTGCTTGACGAACACCAGCGGACCGACCCGGGCCAGCGGGTTGCTCAGCACGATCTGTCGGCGTAAGGCGTGCACGCGCCGCCAGAGATCCTCCCACGCCCCGTCGTTCTGCCCCGCGGAGCTCATTTCCCTCCATTGCCGCCAAAACGTCCGCCATCGGGTTGCCTCGTCGTCGAGATGGACGCCGTCGGTTTGCAGATCGCCAATCAGGGCGTCGCCCCGCTGCAACGTCCGGTGGATCGCTTCGGCGTAGCTGGCGGGGGCCCGCTCTGTGTTGAATGTTCCTGGACCGATCCCGTCCTGCATCCGCCAATCCCACTCGATCAATGCCCGCTGGATCGGCGGCCGCATCGCAGGCAAAACGGGTGGGGGACACACGTCCGGGCCGACGGCGCGGGGTGAGACCGCAATCGCGAACGTGCGGCCGCCGGTACTCAGACGCAAGTCGCTGAAACGGACGGCCGCTTCGCCGGCGCGGGCCGTGGTTGTCAGGTGCACAACGAAGTCTCCCGCACCCCGCTGCCCGGATACCTCGAGTCGTACCGCGGCGTCGTGCAACACCGTGCGGTGCTGGTTTGCCCCGTCCAGCGACAAGCAGACCTCGACGCTGCCGCCGTCGAAAACGGTTGCACGAGCTGTCACGGTAAACGGCCCGGCAATGCCTTGGGCGGCAACGGCCACGTCAATCACCTCGCGGCGGCGTACGCTGGCGATCAGCGTCGCTTCGGGTCCCATCAGAGCGACCTGTGGTCCCTCACCCCGGGCGAGCAACGAGAAGCCGCTTGCCGAGGAGCTGGCCGCCGGAGCGGGGCGTCCGCCCAAGGTGACTTCGGCCGGGGCGAACCGTGGTGTGGCCACGTCGGCCGCCCGGGCGGACAGGCCCGGTATGGCTGCCGCAGAGAAGATCAGGGAGATCAGGGCGGGAAATCGCATTGGGGTCCTCCCGGCTGCTTGCCAGCAATACGCTTGCGTGTGAAGCCGCCGTGCCGGCGGCAGCTAAACGGGTTTGCTGATTTCGCTCAACTCCTTCCACAACCGCGCACTGGCGCGGATGCCGCGATGGAAATCGGCCAAGGAAAACTTCTCGTTGGGGCTGTGCGTGTTGTCGTCGTCCTGGCCCCAGCCCAACAGTAGTGTATCGGCCCCCAGGGCTTCGTGAAAGGTGCCTACGATGGGGATCGAACCTCCTTCGCGCGTAAACACCGGCGGGCGGCCGAAGGCGTGCTCGATCGCCCGGGCGGCCGCGGCCATGTAAGGGCTGTCCAGCGGGACCATCACGCCGGGCGCGTGGTGGTAGTCGATCAACTCCCAGGTGATGCCCGACGGACACAGTCGGCCCAGTTTCTCTCGCAAGGCGGCGGTGATCTTCTCCGGGTCTTGATTGGGGACCAGCCGGAAGCTGAACTTGGCCCCGGCGGTGGCCGGCAGTACCGTCTTGGCCCCTTCGCCCTGGTAGCCGCTGAAGAGTCCGTTGACGTCGTAGGTCGGCCGGGCCCAGCGACGTTCCAGCAGCGTGTAGCCTGACTCGCCGGTGGCGCCGGCCACGCCGATCTGGTCGAGATACTCCTGTTCGTCAAACTCCAGCGAGGCGAACTCCCGGCGTTCCCGGTCGGAAAGCGGCACCACGTCGTCGTAGAAGCCGGGAACCAGGACCTTGCCGTTTTCGTCGCTCAGCGCGGCGAGCATCCCGGCCAGGGTGTTGGCCGGATTGGTCACCGAGCCGCCGAAGGAGCCGGAGTGCAGGTCGCGGTTCGGTCCGGTCAGCCGCAACTCGTAGTAGGCGATGCCCCGCAGCCCATAGTTGATCGCCGGCCGGCCGGGGGCGAACTGGGCGCCGTCGCTGACCACCACGCAATCGCACGCCAGCCGGTCGGCGTGCTCGTGGAGGTATTGCTGGAGACCTTCGCTGCCGACCTCCTCTTCGCCCTCGATGATGAACTTCAGGTTCAGCGGCAGCCGGTCCTCGACCGCGATCCACGCCTCGGCACTCTTGATGTGCGTAAACATCTGGCCCTTGTCGTCGGTGGCGCCCCGGGCGTAGAGATTGCCGTCGCGGCGGGTCGGCTCGGACGGGGGTGAGGTCCATTGGTCCAGCGGATCGGGCGGCTGCACGTCGTAGTGGCCGTAGACCAGCACCGTCGGGGCGTCGGGCACCGCCGGCGACTCGGCGTAGACCAGCGGGTGGCCGGCCGTTTCGATCAACTCGGCGCCGAATCCCATGCGGACGAACTGCTCGAGAACCCACTGGCCCGCCCGGACCACGTCGCCGGCGTACGCCGGATCGGTGCTCACGCTGGGGATCTTCAGCAGTTGGCACAACTCCTGCTCGAATCGCTCGGCTTGGGACTGCAGGTACTGGTCGATGCTCGACATGGCAAGGGTCCTCTCACAGGGGGGGTGCCCGAACACGGAAACGTATAGTATACTGACGTTGGTTTCATCCGACCATCGGCCCGAGGACTCGTAAGGGAATTACTTCCCGAATTCGGCGCGTACAGTAGCCATCTCGCTCCGCGAGATGTGGCCATTGATGATCCAGACTGATTCGGGCTACATCTCGCGGAGCGAGATGGCTACTATACGGAAGTAATTCTCGTACGAGTCCTGAGATCGCCGACGGAGTCGCCTCCCACAGGTGGTCCTTTTTCTCGGCGCAGCGAGGAGGCCCAGATGACCGACCAGGCCGCCACGGCCGTTACGGCTTCCGTTGAGCCCCTGGAAGAGACGGTTCCCCGCCGCCGACAGCAAGAGGACGTCCGGCCCAAGCGGCAGCCGCGATATAGTGTGATCCTCTGGGACGACGACGACCACAGCTACTACTACGTGATCGCAATGCTCATGGAACTGTTCGGCTATCCGGCCGAAAAGGGCTATCAGTTGGCCGAGGAGGTCGACACGCAAGGCCGGGTGATCGTGCTGACCACCACCCGAGAGCACGCCGAGCTGAAACGCGACCAGATCCACGCCTACGGCAAGGACGGCCTGATCGAGGGCTGCCAAGGCTCGATGTGGGCCACCATCGAGACGGTTGAAAGCGAATGATGAACGATGAAGGATGAAGGATGAATAAGAGCCACCAGCTTTTCGATTCTGTACTTCGCATTCATCACTCATCACTCATCACTCCCCCATGCCGACACTGAAAACCCTCACGCTCGGCTGCAAGGTCAACCAGTACGAGACCGAGTTCGTTCGTCAGGGACTGGCGCGGCTGGGATACCGCCAGGCCGACCATGGCGAGCCGGTCGACCTGTGCATCGTCAATACCTGCACGGTTACCGCCGGCGGCGAGGCCAAGAGCCGCAAGGCGATCCGGCAGTTGGCCCGGCGATACCCCCGGGCCGAGATCATCGTGATGGGCTGCTACGCCACCCGGGCCGCCGAAGAAGTGGCCGCCTTGCCCGGCGTGGTCGAGGTGGTTACCGACAAGCGGCAGTTACCCGAGCTCTTGGCCCGACGCGGACTGCTCGACGTCCCCACCGGCATCACCACCTTCGGCAGCCGGCATCGGGCGTACGTCAAGGTGCAGGACGGCTGCCGCATGAACTGCAGCTATTGCATTATCCCGATGGTGCGGCCCGTGCTCGTCAGCCGCCCGGTGGACGAGGTGCTGGAGGAAATCGGCCGGCTGGTCGACCACGGGCATCGCGAGATCGTGCTCACGGGCATCCACTTGGGACACTACGGCGTGGACCTGGCCGAGCAGCGGATCGATCTGGCCCGGCTTCTGCGGCGGATCGTCGGACTCCCGGGCGAGTTTCGCGTGCGGATCTCCAGCATCGAAGCGGCCGAAGTCACGCCCGAGTTGATTGCCGTGATGGCCGACCGTGGCGATCGGGTGTGTCCCCACTTGCACGTTTCCATGCAAAGCGGCTCCGACGCGGTGCTGCGGCGGATGCAGCGGCGCTGGCCGGCCGGGCAGTTGCTGCGGCGGTGTGAGCAAATCCGCCGCCGGCTCGACCAGCCGGGGCTGACGACCGACGTGATCGTGGGCTTCCCGGGCGAAACGGACGAGGATTTTGCCGCCACGTGCCGGGTGGTCCAGCAGGTGGGCTTCTCGAAGCTGCACGTGTTCCGCTTCAGCCCCCGTCAGGGAACAACGGCCGCCGACATGCCCGACCGGGTGCCCGAGCCCGTCAAACAACGCCGCGCGGCGGAACTGACCGAGCTGGGCGGGCGACTGCGGACTTGTTATTTCCGGAGCCTCGCCGGCCGGCCGTTGCAGGTGCTGGTGGAAACCGCCGCAGACGATCAACCGGGACGGCTGCGGGGAACCTCAGGCCGATACGTTCCCGTGGAATTACCCGGCGGCAAACAACTCATCGGCCGCTTGGCGCCGATCATTGCCGGCGAAGTCCTCGAGGGCCGGATCCACGCCGCCTTGTCTTGATCGACGAACCACGGGCCTGTTACGAGCTTCTCAGGACCACAAAATGTTGACGCCCGCCGGTGCGGATCAACAGCATGACCCCCTTGCCGAGATCCTCCGCTTTCACGGCGGCCTTGAATTCGGCCGCCGACTTCACCGGCGTAAATCCCACTTGGAGGATCAAAGCTCCCGGGCGGATTCCCGCCTCCGCGGCAATCCCGTCCGGGTCCACCTCGGTGATGACCACGCCGGCGAGTCCTTCGTAATCGAGTTTCTTGGCCAACTCCTCCGTCAAGGCGCCGACTTCCAGCCCCAGCTCTTCACTCTTGGACCGCTGGGATTCCATCGTCCGACCCGGGCGGCGCGACGGCGTCGACGCCCGGTCGAAATCGTCCGGCAGGGGTTTGACCACGACTTGAAGTGTGAGAGGCTTGCCGCTGCGCATCACGTCGACTCGCTGCTTCGACCCGGCCGGCGAACGTTCCACGACCGCCTGCAACTGGCGGGGATCGCCCACGGCTTGTCCGGCGAAGGCCAGGATCACGTCGCCCGCGCGGAAGCCGGCCTTCTCGGCGGGCGTGCCCGAGAGGACCTCGGAAACCAGTACGCCCTGGTGCTGCCGGACGCCGAGCTTGGCGGCCAATTGGTCGTCGATTAAACCGATCGACACGCCCAAGTAGGCCCGCTGGACACTTCCGTTGTCGATCAACTGGTCGGCGACCCATTTGGCCAGGTTGGACGGAATGGCAAACCCGACGCCCTGATACCCGCCGGTGTTGGAAGCGATTGCCGTGTTGATGCCCACCACCTCACCGTCCAGATTGACCAGCGGTCCGCCGGAGTTGCCCGGGTTGATCGCCGCGTCGGTCTGCAAGTACTCGGTCCGCTGCGAGAACCGCGACTGCCCGCCGGCTCGCAACGAGCGGCCCTTGCCGCTGATGATGCCGGCGCTGACGGTCCCGGCCAATTCGAACGGGTTGCCCACGGCCAGCACCCAGTCGCCGATCTCCATCTTGTCGGAATCGCCGAGGACGGCCGCCGGCAGCGGTTGGTCGGTCTCGATCCTGACCACCGCCAGATCGGATTGCGGGTCGGTCTTCACGTCGACGGCCTCGAAGCGCCGACCGTCAGACAGCTCGACCAGCACCTTGTCGGCGCCCGCCACCACGTGGTTGTTGGTCAGCACGATGCCGCTTTGATCGATGATCACGCCCGAACCGACGCCTTGTCGGCGCGGGGTAAAGTCGCGGAACTGGAAACCATGGAAGCGCGAATCGCCTTCGTCGAAGAAATCCTCAAACGGCGTGCCCTCAAACGGGTTCCTCCGAGGCGATCTCCCCTCGGGCGTTTGGATACGTTGCGGTTTGGTGCTGACACTGATCTTCACCACGGTGGGCATGACGGCGTTGGCGGCCGCGCGGAACGCCCGCGAAAGGCTCTTGGCCTGAGCAACGGCGCCGGGATCGACCTCCGAAGTCCGATCTTGCCCGACCGCACCCCGCCAAAGCACGCCCCCCAAGGCAACCGCTACGACCAGACTGCAAATCACCAACCAACCGTGCCTGCGAACTACCACGTACTTCATGTTCAGGTTCTCCCTTGCGCAAAGCGTGAATGTTTGCCGTAAACTGACGGTGCTCGCCGCGCCTACAATAATCTAACTTCCCGGCTGCACCAGTGGCGACGTGTCCTGGGCATGTCGATAAGAAATCGCGTCCGCTGCCAGAATCGCGTTGCCTGCTCCAAGGCCGGCCTTACCATGGGCCGGGAGTCCGAAGATAGTTGCCGCGGAGTTGATTTTCCTTCACCCGCGCTGGCCCGGCAAGAGCAATTTCTTGCCCGACATCACCCCCGCCCGGGTGGCTTCGGGCATATCGGATTGACAAAAGCCCTTCCTGCTGTTAGAGTTACAAAAATGGTCGACTCTTGACCGTGGCGTACCACCAGAGCAGGTTCTTGCATGTCATTGGATGCCCAGCTCGATTCGAATCTCCAGTTGATGTCCCAGTTGGAGAACTGCGAACGGCGAATCGGCTATGAATTCTCGAGCAAGGAACTGCTGCGGGCGGCCCTGACCCACGCCTCGGGGGCGGAACACCGCCTGGCCTCCAACGAACGGCTGGAGTTTCTCGGCGACGCGATCCTCGGGGTGGTCGTCTGCGAACTGCTCTTCCACCAATATCCCGATTACCTGGAAGGCGATATGACCAAGATCAAGTCGATCGTCGTCAGTCGTCAAACCTGCGCCAAGATCAGCGAAGCGCTCGGGATGCAGGAGTTCTTGATTCTGGGCAAGGGAATGACGACCCATCCCAGTGTGCCGCCCTCCTTGCTGGCCGACGTGTTCGAGTCGCTGATCGCAGCAATCTACCTCGATGGCGGCGACCCGGCCGCGAGGCAGTTCATTCATCGGTATATTGGCCCGGAAGTCGAACTGGCCGCCGCCGGCGAACTGGGCGGCAACTACAAGTCGCTGTTGCAGCAGTTGGCCCAGCGCGAGCACGGCACCACGCCCGGCTACCAGTTGCTCGACGAAAAGGGTCCCGATCACAGCAAGTGCTTCAAGATCGCCGCCGAGGTCGGCAACACGCGGTATCAGGCGGCGTGGGGACGGAACAAGAAAGAAGCCGAACAACGGGCCGCCCGAAACGCCCTGAGTGAACTCAACGGCGAGGCTCCGCCGTTCCCGTCCGATTGAATCCGGCCCTTGCCCGGACGATCCCATGCCACGCGCAGTTGCCCTGTTTTCCGGCGGTTTGGATAGCATGTTGTCCGTTCGGATCATGCAGCAGCAGGGGTTCGACGTCGAAGCACTGAACCTCCGCACGCTCTACAGTTGCTGCCAGACCGGCGCAGCGCAAATCGCCGCCGCGATGGGCGTCCGGTTGACCGTGCTCTCGGTGGGCGACGACTACGTCGACGTTATCCGCAACCCGAAGTACGGATACGGACGAGCCGTCAATCCGTGCATCGACTGCCGCATCTACATGTGTCGGATGGCCCGCCGTTTCATGGAGAAAGTAGGCGCCTGCGTGGTGGTCACCGGTGAGGTGGCGGGCCAGCGTCCGATGAGTCAGAAGAAACATCAGTTGGCGATCATTGCCCGCCGCTCGGGCCTGGAGGGCCGGTTGTTGCGTCCGTTGTCGGCCCGATTGCTGCCGCCCACGGCGGCCGAACTCGAAGGGCTCGTCGATCGGCAAGGGCTCTACGCCTTCAGCGGCCGAGCCCGGCGGCCGTTGATGGCGTTGGCCCAGCAGCTGAAGATCCCCGAGACGGGCGCCGGGCGGTGGCCTTCCCCCTCGACCGGATGCGCTTTGACGGAGCCCACGTTCGCCCCTCGGGTTCGCGACCTGCTGCGGTGCCATCCCGACGCCGGCCGATGGGATTTCGAGGTATTGAACCATGGCCGGCACTTCCGTTTCGACTCGCAGACGAGGGTCGTAGTAGGCCGCAACGCCACCGAGAACGCCGCGTTGCGCCTGTTGGCTCTGCGGAAGGACGCTCCGGAAGTGGCGCTGTTGACGCCGGAGAATTTCCGCGGCCCGGACGCGCTGGTCGTCGGCTCCGCCAGCCCGCCGGTGGTGGAGTTTGCCGGGACCCTGATGCTGCGATACGCCCAGGCAGAGCATTCCGCCGGCGCGAAAGTCTGTGTGACCGGCCCCGGCGGGCGCTCGGCGATGCCGATTCGGGCCGACGCGGCGGCCCTTTCCGCCGCGTCGCTCTGATGAGGGGGCCAAGAAGATAGAAACGCCCGGTCAGCCGTGCCGGGCGCTTCTTTCTCGTCGTAGTAAGTTGGGGCGAAGATTTCCGGCGCCCCATCGGCATGGTAGCCGACGGGTCACTTCTTCTTCTTGGTAGCCTTCTTCTTCCTCTTGGCGGCCTTCTTCTTCTTGGCTACCTTCTTCTTTTTCTTGGCTCCCTTCTTCTTGGTCGCCTTCTTCTTGGTCGCCTTCTTCTTCTTCTTAGCGACCTTCTTCTTGGCCGCCTTCTTCTTCTTGGCGACCTTCTTGCGAGTTGCCTTTTTCTTGGCCACCGCACGTCCTCCTAACTAACGATTTGGGCGATCTCCTTGCCGAGAGACGGGCTGGGGCCGCTATTCGACAGGCCGATCACCCCAGAAACAAGACAACGAACTTACCGACATCCTGTCTTCAGCGATCCGCGCTGAAACAAGCCGCCGTTCGTTTCCATCCTCCGTTAAAACTCATCGCTTCACCTGGAAGCTCAACTTGATAAGGCCCTCGCGGACCCGAACTCTCTATGATCGTACCTTTTTTGAAAATCCTTGCAAGTACAATTTGGGGTGTAGAGCAAAGTTTTCTTGCTGCCGGCGTCGCGCAGCAACGTTTGGCCAGCGCGCTTCTCAGCGTCGCCGATCGTTTCTTCACGCGGTTGATCGAGCCTTCGACTACTTCAAGAAGCGACGTTCGCATGCGCTGGATTCACGTCGACGTGATCCGCGCCGGTTCGCCGTAATCACCATCGTCAAGCGTACGATGACCGACGGATTCCGCCACGTCACGCGAGCGCCGTGCACCGGCCGCAAACCCGCGCTGCAAACGCTTCAACCACGCGCCGCACGAACCGATTCTTCGTCTTCGATGGCGACTCGCATCAACAAGAAAGCACGCGGGGCGGTGTTTACAACTCCGCACTACAGAAAGAGTTACGCGCATCGTTGCCGCCGCCGCGCCCGATCGCTTCGGCCGGCGCGGCGCGGCGCGCCCACGCCTTGCCCAGCGCGGCGACTGACGGATGCCAGAGGCGGAAAAACCATCGTCTCGACTTGCTGCGAAGGACTTCCGTGGCGCGAAGTTCCACCTTGCGCGGTGCGATTCGTGGCACGCCGATTTGCACGGGCGCACGGACCGTCGCGGCGTTTTTTCGAGTGCGTTTGGATTGACCGATTCGCCGTGCGCCGGTGTGTCGTTGGCTGGTATCGCAGCGTCTGTTTCAACGACCCGGCGCGGACGAAAAAAACTTCTGCAAATCGGAAAAGTTTTTTTCGAGATGGTGATATTTTTTCCGAAAACCGTTCCCGAAGCGCGGCGGTCACGTTGTGTTTATGGAAAGCGGAACGTGAATTGAGCCGTGGATTCGAGATCGATCGACGGTTTCGCACAACTTTTGAGGCGCGAAAAACGGCGATCACGGCAACACCGCCGGACCGTCCAGATCGCGTTACGGCTGACGGCCGGCCACCCAAAGACAGCCGCGGCGGATCAACTCGGCGACGCCGGGCATCTGAATCGCCTTCGCGTCGTGACCGAGAGGCGTATGGAACACGCGACCCTCGCCGTAGCGGAAGGCAAACGCCATCGGATGGTCCTTGCCGGTCACTTTCGATCGCGCGGTGGCCAACAAATCAACCTCACGCTCGCCCTCCAGGCAGATGTAGAGTTCATCGTCGGCTTGAAAATCCTGCATTCCCCGCGTAATCGGATGTTCCCGGTCCACGATCCTGACCGTAAACGGCCCGCGCCGATCGTGTCCGGTCTTGCGATCCCACACTTTTCCCGCCAGATTGCGGAACTCCGGCCATTGGGCAAACGCGCCGCAGGCGAAATGAAACACAAAAAGACCCTTGCCCTGTTTAACAAAACTCGCTAGATTCTCGTGGATTTGTTCCCGTCGGGCGATCGGTTGGTAGTCCTTGAAGTGCAAAAAGAGCACGTCGTAATCGAACACCACGTCGGAAGCAAGCAACTCATGGTCTTCGATGATCCGCACGTCGAACCGCTTGTCTTTATCGAGCACCTCGCGAATGGCCGGGGCGGTCGTTTTCCAATGGTGCCCGGGATGGTCGACGCCCGTGACCACTAGAACGCGAATCGTATCGTCCTTCTTCTCTTCCTTCTCGTCACCAGCCGCCGAGACCAGGGCCGCGACGGTAGTCAGCGTTACAAGCAGAGTGTGCATGGCATTTCAGGGGGTTCAGGGTTCAGGGCCAACGCCCACGGGCTGCGTCCCGTGGGGGCAGCTCGGCAAATAATTCCCTTGCGAGGCGGCGAGCTTTACAACGATTATAACAACCCGCGGAGAAACTCGCAGCTCGCGCGGATGTTTTCCTCCGATCCGTAGCATTCGATCGACACTACGCCATCCCAATCGGTTTGCTTCAGAAACGCAAAACACTTCTTGATGTTTTCCGCGTTTACGCCACCCCCGACGGGTACTTCGCTGGTGGCAATGCCCGTTTCTTCACCTCGAACGGCGGCGGCCAGGCCTTCGCTGACGTCCTTGATATGCGCGTGGGAAAGGTATTTGCGGAACCGCTCGAGGTACGCAAGCGGGTCCAGCCCGGCGATGAACGAGTTACCCGTGTCCATGTTGAACCGCAAGTATTCCGACTCGAAGTAGTTGAAGAGCCGCTCCATGAAGTCACCGTCGGACGTATAGGGCCCGTGGGGCTCGACGTTGATGATCACGCCGTAATCTTCGGCCCACGGCAGGCACTGTCGGTAGTTGTCGCAGGTGATCCGGAAGACCTCTTGCCTGGAAAGGCCCTCGATTTCCAGCGCCCCGTCGACGGTATCGACCATCGGGCAGCCCAACTCGGCGGCGAAGCGGATCGACTGCTGGACGTACTGCACGCCGAAAGCCGATCCGTCGGGCCCCATCAGGGGATACGAACCGTCGATCTGCGAGATCTTCAGCCCTCGTTGCTCACAGTAGCGTCGCAGGGCTCGAGGATTCGACTGTAGCGAGATGCCCGGATCGTATCCCATCGCCTGGAGGAAATTCTGTCCGTGGATCACGGCGAACTCGATGTGCTCGAGTCCGTGGGCCACGGCCGATTCGGCGGCCGTCTGGAAGCTGCCGCTTAGCGGACGCCAGTTGTCGGTGTGGAGTCCTAATTCAATCATGATCTCCTCCAGAGTCTTCCAGCGGGCAGTTTCCTTGTCCGACAGCATAAAGCAGAGGCGCCGCCGGTTCAACCCCCGGGTGGAAAACTCCGTCGGATTGCGGTACCATGGAATGCTCACGGTGAGGCTGCCTGCTGACTGGCGGGCTCAAACCACCTTCTGCAAACAGGCCGACGACCACCCCACGGAGCCGGACCGTGCCCGATTTTGAGAACTTCAAGCAAGCCGTTTTCTGTCAAGGCGAACCGAAGCGGGTGCCGCAATTCGACGGCACGGTGGCTGAGGACATCAAGACCCGGTTCCTTGGTCGGCCGATGACCGCCCTGGAGGACGAGGTCGAGTTCTGCATGAAGGCCGGCTACGACTCCGTGCCGCTGACGCTCGGCTTCCGGCAGACGATCCGCGGCGAGAAATTGGGCATCATGGGCGCCAAGCAGCTCGATACCACGGTGCTCAAACCGGTCGAGGCCCAATACAACCCCTTTCAGAAGGGCACTAGCACGCGGATGTGGGCCGAAGAGGGCCAAGGGGCGATCCGCGACGACGCTTCGTTCGACGATTTCGACTGGCCCGACCCCGATACCGCTTACAGCTACGATACGCTCGAGCAGCTCGGCCAACTGCTGCCGCAAGGGGCCAAGGCGGTGGTCAACGTCGGCTACATCTTCATGGCCCCCTGGATGCTGATGGGCCTGGAGCATTTCTGCCTGGCCTTGGCCGCCGGCGATCCGCTGGTCGAAAAGGTGATCGAGCGGGTCGGCCGCACGCAGCAACGCGTGGTTCAGAACGTGTTGCAGTTCGATTGCGTCGGCGCGATCCGCATGCCCGACGATTTGGGCCATACCGGTGGCACGATCGTGGCCCCGAAATTCCTCCGCCGGTACATCTTTCCGTGGCACCGGCGGATCGGCGAGCCGGTTCGGGCCAAGGGGCTGCCGTACCTGTACCACTCCGACGGGCGGCTTTACGACGTGATCGACGACCTGATCGACTGCGGCTTCCATGCCTTGCACCCCTGCGAGCCGGCCAGCATGGACCTCGCCCTGCTGAAGCAGAAGTACGGCGGCCGGCTGTGCCTGTGCGGCAACATCGACCTCGACTCGACGCTCACTCGCGGAACGCCCGAGGAGGTCGACCAGGAAGTCAAGCTCCGCATCCGCACGATCGCTCCCGGCGGCGGCTACTGCTGCGGATCCTCCAACTCGATCCCGGAGTACGTTCCGTATGAAAACTACATAGCAATGATCGAAGCGATTCAGAAGTACGGCGAGTATCCGATCACAGAATGACAAAAACACAGCCGCTTGCGGCTTCGCAGGGGTCGCCGGCGGTTTCGCGCGTCACAACACTTCCCGCGCGGGACGCAGCCCGCGGGCGTTTGTCAGATCAATTGGCTTCCACCTACCACCTACCACCTACCACCTACCACCTACTACCCACCACCTCATGCCCGACTTCGCCAACCTCCGCAAAGCCTTCCTCTGCCGCGGCGAACCGACCCGCGTGCCGGCGTTGGAATACCACGTCGACGCCTCGATCAAGGCCCAATTCCTTGGCCGGCCGGTGGCGACCGTGGAAGACGAGGCCGAATTCTGTCTTGCCGCCGGCTACGATTTCGTGCCGCTGCCGTTCGGTGTGCGACGGACACTCGTCCAGCGGGCGGCTGAGGCGGCCCGGTCGCACGAGGCCGGCGGGCCCATGAAGGCCGCCGTGGCCCACTACAGTGCGAATCAGCAGCAGACCAGCACCCGGTTCTGGGCCGAGGAAGGCACCGGGCCGATCACCGATGCGGCCTCGCTGGAAAACTTCGATTGGCCCGATCCGGACGGCTACAACTTCCACGACGTCGCCCGGCTGGGTGAAATCCTGCCGGCCGAGGCCAAGGTGATCCCGCTGGTGGGCTACATCTTCGCCGCCTCGTGGATGCTGATGGGTTTTCAGCGGTTCTGCATCGATCTGGCCGAAGGCGGCGGGCTGGCCGAGCAGGTCGTCCGTCGCATCGGCCGGCTCCACTATCGGGTAGTCGAGAACCTGTTGCAGTTCGATTGCGTCGGCGCGATCTGCATGCCCGACGACATGGCCTACACTACGGCGCTGATGGTCAAGCCGGAGTTCCTCCGCGAGCACGTCTTCCCGTGGCACAAGAAGATTGGAGAACTGGTCCGGGCCAAGGGGCTGCCTTACCTGTTCCACAGCGACGGCCGGTACCTGGCGGTGATCGAAGACCTGCTCGAGTGCGGCTACCATGCGATTCATCCCTGCGAGCCGGCCAGCATGGACATGCTCGACTTGAAGCGGCGGTACGCCGGCCGGCTCTGCCTCTGCGGCAACATCGACCTCGACTCGACGCTCACTCGCGGCACGCCCGAGGACGTCGAGCAAGAAGTGAAGCTCCGCATCCGCACGATCGGCCCCGGCGGCGGTTACTGCTGCGGATCATCCAACTCGGTGACCGAGTACGTGCCGTACGAGAACTACGCGGCGATGATCGCAGCGACGAAGAAGTACGGAAAGTATCCGATCGCAGAATGACAAAAAACACAGCCGCTGGCGGCTTCGCACGTCACAACATTCCCCCCGCGGGGCGCAGCCCGCGGGCGTTTGTCAGATCAATTGGTTTCCACCTACTACCTACTGCCTACTACCTACTACCCACGAAGGAGAACAACTATGGGCAGCGTCCGTTTGGTTGCCGGCGCCGTGTCGATGGCGATCGCGCTGCTGGCCTGCCGTGGCCTGGCGGCGGATCCGCACTACACGTCCGCGTGGGTGGGCTCGAACTATACGCCGGCCTACTGCGTCAATGCCGTGCAACTGTGGCACGACTTCCGGCCGGAGGTAATCGAGAAGGAACTGGCCGCGGCGAAACGGTTCTTCGGCATCACTTCGCTGAGAGTGTATCTGCACAACATCCCCTACGACGCCGAGAAAGAGACGTTCCTGGGCAATATCGAACGGTTCCTGGTGATCTGCGACCGGCACGGGATCCGGCCGGGGTTCTGTTTCTTCGACGACTGTTGGAACCACCAGGGCGTGAAGCTCGAGTCGCCGCCGCCGGTCAAGGGGCGTCACAACGGCCGTTGGGCCGCCTGCCCGCAGGATGCCGATCGGACCGAGGAGAAACTGCCGCAGATCAAGGCTTACGTCCAGGATGTGGTTCGGGCCCATCGTCGCGACGGCCGGGTGCTGTGGTGGGAGATCATCAACGAGCCGCGGATGAAATCGGAGTATTCCGTACGGCTGCGCAAGCTGGGCTACGCCTGGGCCAAGGAGCTTCAGCCGATCCAGCCGGTGATCTGCTGCTGGAACGACAGCCCCGAGACCGACGTCGTCGACGCCCACAACTACGGCAACAACTTCGCCGCCTGGGATAAGCAGACGGACTTGAACCCTGAAAAAGGGGCCGTGTTCACCGAGGCCGGCGCCCGCTGGTACGCCCCGCGACGCAGCAACGGCGAGCCGATCGAGGTGATCCATTGGCTTGGAGGGCGCAAGGCGGCCGGCAAGTACGTGCCGGGGGTGTATCTGTGTTGGGAGTTGATGGTGGGCAACTCGAACTGTCGCTGGTATTGGGGCACCAAAGACGGCACACCGGAGCCGACGATCCCCTGGTGCGGGCTGATGTGGCCCGACGGCACGCCGGTCTCCTTGGCTGAGGCGGAGGCGATCCGCCGCTACACGACCGGTCAGCGTCGGGCGATGTTCTTCGACGACTTTCAGGACGCCCCGCCGGTTGCTCGCCGGCCCGGCTGGAAGACCTACGGCGGCACCGGCGCCGGCGGCAGCGGCGTGTTGACCTTGGGGCCCGAGATGAAAATGATTGCCGGCGACGAGCGGTGGACCGACTACGTGCTGGAAGCCCGGGTGATGCTCCGCGGCGAGGGCGGCAACGCCGGGGTGGTGTTCCGCGTCAACGATCCCGGCCCGGGCTACGACCAGATGCGGGGCTACTACGTGGGATTGGACACCAAATCGCTTTACCTGGGCAAAATGAACAACAACTGGCAGCCGCTGGCCACGTACGATTTGGCCAAGCTCGAGTGCCAAGTCACGCCCGGCGTATGGAACATGATCCGCGTGGCGGTGCGGGGCCCTCGAATCCGAGTTTGGCTGAACCGCATGCACCCGTCGGCCGACAAGGATCGCGGCCTAAGGATCGACTACACGGACAAGAAGAGCCCTGTTCTCTCGGGCAACATCGGCGTGCGGAGCCACCGTGTCGAGGCATGGTTCGACAACGTGGTCGTGTTGCCGGGCGAGGGGTAGTGCATAAAAAGGCTCTTCCGTTTCCAGATGTACGATGGCCCTCCGAGGCCGTCGAAACGCGGGAAAACCGACGGCCTCGGAGGGCCATCGTACAAAAAATGCCGGCGTTTGCACCTGGAAACGGAAGAGCTCACAGGAAAAGGGGACGGGGCGCTTTTTCGCGTGGACGACTCTTGTGGTTCGAGCGTTAGTGAGCGAAAAAGCCCCCCGTCCCCTTTTTCAGTCCCCTTTTTCAGCGGCTGGGGCGGACGTCTTGCTCCCAGTCGGCCAGCAGCTTCTTCAGTCTCCCCAGGTCGTGGCCGTGGGTGTCGAGAAGGTTTTGCTTTTCGGCCGGGTCGCGCTCGAGATCGAATAGATGTTCCTCCAATTGGTCGCCGTCCTGACGGGCAAGGTATTTCAGCCGGCCGTGGCGGACCGCTCGCCAGGTGAGTTCCCCGCGGCGCTGACGCCAATACAAGGTCCGTGGCAGTGGTGGGCGGCCTTCTTCGATCAGCTCGAGGATATCGATCCCGTCGGGCGGCAGATTGTCCGGCGGGGTCACCCCGGCGGCGCGGAGGATCGAGACGGTGAAGTCCAAGGTGATGGAGGTCTGGTGGCTGGTGATCCCCGGCTCGATCACCCCGGGCCAGCGGACGAAGCAAGGCTCGCGGATGCCGCCTTCGAACAGCCCGCCCTTGAAGCCGGAGAACGGCGCGTTGCGGGCGGTCTTCGTGCCGCCGTTGTCGCTTTGGAAGATCACCAGCGTATTGCCGGCCACGCCGCCACGGTCCAACGCCTGCAGCACCTTGCCCACGCATTGATCGAACCGCTGGACCATGGCGGCGTAGGTTTCGCGGGTCCCCCGGTTCCAGTTTTCCTGTGTTCTGGGGGCCGGGGGCTTGCGGTCGGGAAGCTGAAGCGGCGTGTGCGGCACCGTGTACGGCAGGTAGAGGAAGAACGGTTTCGAGTCCCGGCGGCTGCCAAGGAACTTCACCGCGGCGTCGGTAATCAGATCGGTCATGTAGCCTTCGCGGCGGACCGGCCTTTCGTTTTCGTAGAGCATCGCCGCGCCGTCCCACTCGCAGTGATAGTAGTAATCGACGCCTCCGCCCAGCGGACCGAAGAAATAGTCGAAGCCGTGGTGCAGCGGTCCGAACTTCGGTTCGTAACCGAGGTGCCACTTGCCGAACCCGACGGCGGTGTAGCCGGCCCGCTTGAGTCCCGAGATCAAGACGTTCTGCTCGACGGGCAGCCCCAGGTCGTGGTGGTTCGCCAGTCGGATCGCGTCGTCGTAGCGGCCCACGTTGCCGGTGCCGATGGCACATTCCATCCCGCCGACCCGCTGCTGGTATCGTCCGGTCATCAGGGCCGTCCGGGTGGGCGAGCATTCGGGGGCGTTGGCGTAAAAGTTGGTGAAGCGGACCCCTTCGGCGGCCAGGCGATCGAGCACGGGCGTGCGGGTGTCGGTGCATCCATAGCAGCCCAGGTCGCCGTAGCCGAGGTCGTCGGCGATGATCAGCACGATATTCGGCCGCGGCGACCGCGAGGGTTCGGCCGCCATGGTTCCCCCAGCGGCAAGGACCATGGCGGCGATAAGGAGCAAGCAGCGTCGCAGCAAGGCGGTGGTCGTCATTCTCGGTTCTCCCGGGTCGGCGGACTCGATCGCGAGGATTGCCCGTTCAGTATAGCGTTCGCGCAAGACGACGCAAATCGATGGCCGTCCAAGAACGAGCTGTGGGAGGCGACGCCGTCGGCGATGGCCCGGTGCCGGGCTTGAATCGCCGTCGAAGACGCCTCCCACAAGAGAAGGGCGAGGTAATCCGGGGCAGCCGCTTAGTGATCGTGCCCCGCGTGATCGTCAGCGTCGTGATCGTGCCCCGCGTGATCGTCAGCGTCGTGATCGTGCCCCGCGTGATCGTCAGCGTCGTGATCGTCAGCGTCGTGATCGTGGCCCTCGTGGCCGTCAGCGTCGTGAGCATGTCCTTCGTGCTCCCCGTCGGCGTGCCCGCAACCCTGGATCGTGCCGGTGTAGGGCTTGCCGTCGACGGTCACTTGCAGACGTCCGTTGATTTCTTCTCCGTGACACAGGGTCTCGCAGAGGTCGGCGTCGGCCAATTGGAAGCGCGAAGCACCGTATTCGACGTTTGTCGGTTCGGAGGCAGCCTTCAAGACGTAGCTGACGAACTGTCCGTCGCGGAACAGTTGCAGCGCTACCTCGGGTTCGGCGATGGCCACGGGCAGTTTTCCGGCCGCGTCGAGCAGATGGATCGTGATGGTGCCGGTGGCGTCATCGAGCAACAGCTCGGCGTGATACTCTTCGTTGCCCAGTTCGATGAGCTGCCCGCCGTGGGGGCCTTCGGTGGGATGGTCGCAGCAACTGCACCCGTCGGTCTCGACGTGCTGGTCCGCCGCCGCCGAGACAGCCGAATCCGTGCCTTCATCCTGCCCGGTGGATGCCCCCGAGGTGCCGGTGCCGCAACCGACCAAGGAAACGCTTGCCGCCGCCAGGGCGACCACACACAAAAAGAGAATACTGGTACGCATCGCAAAACTCCTTTCAAAAGTGAAACGGGGAAATAATGATCTGTCGTTTGACAGGGTTGGTAGTCACCGCATTCATGGCTGGTGTTTGTCTTTGAACAATCGGTCCTCTTCCGGCAGGGCGCCGAGTTTCTCTTGAATGCCAATCACCCGCGACCCCAAGTCGCCGAGCATGGCCAGCACGATTCCGAAGCCGACGAGGTACGCGCCGCCGACCAGCGAGAACTGCGAGCCCGAGCCTCCCCTGAATTGGCTGCTGAGATACTCCAACAACGCAAGACAGCCGCACAGGAAGATGAGGATTCCACTTCCCTTGAGAAACGCATAGGCTTTCATGATGGTTTCCTTCGGTTCTTGACTAACCGATTTCGGTCGCCTCGTTTTGGGGCGGTGCTTCCTGCAAGTCAATTTCGTGCGCACTTTGCCCGACCACTCGTCTCCCGGCCCCCACGCCAAACTTCCAGAACAGCGCCGGGCGAACCAGGAATTCCAACAACGTACTGCTGATCAATCCGCCGATGATCACGGTGGCCACCGGATAGAGGATCTCCTTGCCGGGCTCGCCGGCGGCCATCGCCAAGGGTACCAAACCGATGCCGGAAGTCAAGGCGGTCATCAACACGGGGGCCAGGCGTTGCTGCCCGGCGAGGACGATCATCTCGCGCGACCAGGTCTGGCCCTCGTGGCGGACCAGGTGCAGGTAGTGGTTGATCAACAGGATGCCGTTTCGCGAGGCGATACCGCACAAGGAGATGAAGCCCACCATGGCGGCCACGCTCAGCGTCTGGCCGGTCAGGTAGAGGGCCGCCACCGAGCCGATAAAGGCCGTCGGCAGCGCGATCATCACCTGCAGCGAGAGGTTGGCGGAGCCGAACATGGCAAACAGCACCAGGAACATCCCCACCAGCGACACCGCGAACAGGGCCCCCATCACCCGGGAGGCCGACTGCTGGCTCTCGAACTGCCCGCCGTACTTGATGAAGTAGCCCGAGGGCAGCGACCGCTCGATCGGCTTCAGGCGGGCCTTGATCTCTTCGACCGCGTCGACCAGCCCCCGGCCGGCGATGTTGCACTGCACGACGATCCGCCGCCGGGCGTCTTCGCGTTTGATCGTGTTCGGGCCGGTCGCATGGGGGTCGACGTCGGCCACCGACTGCAGCATGGTGGTGCCGCCCTCGGGCAGGTCGATGGAAAGCCGCTTGACCGCCTCGAGGTTCTCACGAAAAGGCTTATCCAGCCGCACCATCAGGTCGAAAGTGCGCTGGCCCAGCAGCACCTCGGACACGACGGCGCCGTGCATGGCGGTCTCGATGAACTCGTTGACGTCTTCGCGACGCAAGCCGTACTGCTTGAGCTTCTCGCCGTTGATCGAGATCCGCAGTTGGGGGATTTCCTTCTGCGGCTCGACGCGGAGGCTCCGCACGCCCTCGACGCCGCTGATGGCCCGCTCGATCTCTTCGGCCGTGGAGCGCAGCGTGGCCAGGTCGTCGCCGAAGAGCTTGATCGCCACCTGGGCCTGGACGCCGGAGAGCATGTGGGAAATCAAGTGCTGCAAGGGCTGTTCCACGCCGTACTCGGCCCAGGGGATATCGGCCATCATGTTTTCCAGACCGTCGATGATTTCCGCACGGGTGCGGGTGGTGTTGGGGTCGAAGGTGGCGATGATTTCGGTGAAGTTGACGGTGACCGCATGTTCGTCCAACTCGGCCCGGCCCGTCTTGCGGACAAACGCCTGAAGGTCTTCGATCTCCTTCAGGCGGTTTTCCACCGTGGCGGCGATCTGCTTGGACGTTTCCAGCGAGTACCCGGGGGGAAGGACCACGTTGACTTGCACGGCGCCCTCGTTGAACGGGGGGAGAAAATCGCGATCCAGCTTCCACAGGCCATAGCCGGCCACCGAGGCCGCCGCCAGGGCCACCAGGAGAATCACGGTGGGTGCCTTCAGTCCCAGTCGGATCGCTCCGCCTGCCGCCTTCTTCAGCCCTCGAAGGACCAACCCGTCCCGCTCCTCCTTCGACGGCCGATCCACCACCATCACCAGTGCCCAGAGCAGCGGCGCGGCCACCGCACACACGGCAAGATGCGGCCATGCGGCCCCCCAACCGGACGCCTGCCGGACCCAGCTCGCCGCGTCGGACAGCCGCAGGAAGGAGAGGATCTCGGGCAAGAAAAAGTAGGACGTGGCCAACGAAACGCCGGCCGCCAACACGGCCGCCAGCGGTGGCCAGATCCGGTTGCAGGCCAGCAGCCAGTAGGACAACACGGGAGTCAGCGTCAACGAAACCAACAGCGAGGAAAGAATCGAGACGATGTAGGCGATGCCCAGCGGCGTGAACAGCCGGCCTTCCATGCCGCTCAGCGCGAACACGGGAATGAACACCAGCACCACGATCAGGGTGCCGAATACGATCGGGTTGCGAATCTCCACGCTTGCCCGGAACACGACCAGCAGCGGCGGCTGGGGACTGCCGCGGCCGCGGTTCTCCCGCAGCCGCCGAAAGATGTTCTCCACGTCCACAATCGCGTCGTCCACCAACTCCCCGATGGCCACCGCCAGCCCGCCCAGTGTCATGGTGTTGATCGACAGATTGAACCACGCGAAGACCAGCCCGGTGATCACGATCGACAGCGGGATCGCCGTGAGCGTGATGAAGGTGGTGCGGAAGTTCAACAGGAACAGAAAGAGGATGATCACCACCAGGAAGCCGCCGTCGCGCAGGGCCTCCTCCACGTTGGCGATTGCCCGATCGATGAAGGACTTCTGCTGGTAGAGTTCCGGATAGACTTCAATGCCGTGGCTCTGCAGCGAGCCCTCGATTTCCTGCAGCGCCTCGGTAATCTCTTCGGTGACCCGGCGGGTATCGGCCTGGGGCTGCTTGCTGATGGTGAGGATCACCGCCGGACCGCCGGCGAAGCTTTGGTCCGCTTGCCGCACGAAGGCCGCGCTGTCGCCCCGTTTCACCTGGGCGCCTTCCACCACGCGGGCAACCTGCTCCATCAGCACGGGCCGGCCGTTGCGGATGGTAATCACCACGTTTTTCACGTCGTCGATCGTCTGGATGCGGCCCAGCGAGCGGACCAGCAACTCGTTCGGTTCCCGGTGGTCGAGATATCCGCCGGTGGCGTTGCGATTGCTTTGTTCCAAGGCGGTCTTCACCTGGTGCAGGGAGACGCCGTAGCGCAACAACTCCTTCGGGGAGACCAGCACCTGGAACTGCTTGCGGTCGCCGCCCATCACGAACACCTGGGAAACGCCGGGAATGGTCAGCAGTCGCCGGCGAACCTCCCAGTCGGCGATGGTGCGCAACTGCATGGGCGAAGAGGCCCGGTGGACTTCCACCGCGCCGTCGCGCGGCACCAGGGCGTACCATGTGCCTCGATCCGGATCGACGACGAACCAGCGGCCGGCCCCGTTGTCCGGCTTCAGATACGCGCCGTCGGAGAGCGGAATCTTGTGGTCGGCGAACTCGTTGCGGAGCCGCTCGGGCAGCAGCTTGTCGCCGGATGGCTGTTTGCCGCCGGAGAGCGGTTTGGCGTCGGAGAGATCCTGCCATGGCACGTCGCCGCCGAACAGCCGCGTGTTGTCGTTCTGCACGCCGAACATCCCGATGATCATGATCTGGCCCATCACCGACGAGACGGGGGCCAATTGGGGGGTGATGTTCTCCGGCAGCCGTTCGGCGGCCAGGGCCAGCCGCTCGGCCACGATCTGGCGGTCCTTGTAGATGTCGGTGCCCCAGTCGAACTCCACGTAGATCACCGAAATGCCCACGCCGGAAGTCGTCCGCACCGCCAGCACCCCGCTGGCGCCGTTGAGACTGGTCTCCAGCGGAAACGTGATCAGCGTCTCGACCTCCTCGGGCGCCATGCCCGGCGCTTCGGTCATCACCACCACGCGAGGGCGGTCCAGATCGGGAAATACGTCGATCGGCAACTGGTAGATTTGCCAGCCGCCGAAGCCGATCAAGAACAGCGAGAAGGCCGCCACCAGCAATCGCTGCCGCAAGGCAAAACGGATTATGGCATTGAGCATCTGGGAACTTCTTGTTCGTTTGCGGGCGTGGGGTAACAGCCGCTTGCGGCTTCGCACGGCCAGGCCATACGCGCCGAACGCATGGCATTGCGAAGCCGCAAGCGGCAAAACTTGATTGCCAACCGTTTAATGACTACATCCCACGTGATCATCTTCGCCCCCGCCGCTCTTGGCCCGGTTCTTCAGGGCCAAATGGATCTGGTAGGCGCCCGACGTGACCACCACGGTCCCCGGGAAAAGCGACCCGTCGTTGCCGATCAATACTTCGAGCTGATTGCGATCTTCGACGTGGACCGTTCGGCGGTCGAAATGGTCGCCGTTTTGTTGGTAAACGAACGACTCGGCGCCTTCCTTGATCACGGCGTCGACCGGCAGCACGATGCGGTCCTCCAGGTGCTCGATCGGTACCAGCAGTTCCACGCGTTGACCGGGCTTGTACCGCCAGCCGATGAACCGGTGTCCCTCGGGCGTCTGACCGTTGCGGACCAGATCGTTGCGGACCAACTGATTGGGCAACCGTACGTAGAACCGCAGCGCCCGGGACTCCAAATCGACTTCGTTCTCCACGTAGAGGATTCTCAAGTCGTCGACCGAGTGCGGCCCTTTGCCGTTGCCTTGGACGACGGCCCTGATCGGGGTTGCCAGGCTGGCCGCCCGATGGAGCTTGTCGGCGTCCTCCTCGAAGGCCTTTCCTTCGATGTACAGCGCCGCGTGATCGGTCAGCGTGCAAAGCGGGTCGCCCGCCGCCACGTATTGACCTTGCTCGACGTGCAGCCTGGAAACCTGGAGAAACCGCTCGTCACTTGCCTCCGTTGACCCTTGGGTAAGCCCCTCGTCACTTGCCTCCGTCGAGCCTTGGGTAAGCCCCTCGGCGAGGATCGTCACGTGCGACACCAACTTGCGATGCGACTCGATCGTGCCGACCTGGGTCTCCGTGCCGACCTGGGTCTCCGTCAGGCCGTGAAGCACCAGCGCCTTTCTCAGCGAGTCGTAGACGGCTTTGGTCTTTTGCTCTTCATACACCAGTTCCCGTTTCCGCTTGCCGGCGATCACGCCGCTGGTGGTCAGTTCGTCCAGCCGGGCAATCTCCTGCCGGACGACGTCGAGTTGCTCGATCGCCTGGAGGAACTCGCGCTGGGCGGTGATCAGGTCTTCGTGCGTCAGGCGAAGATCGAAAAGCTTGTCGTCCGGCTGCAGGGCTTCGCCGCGGATGGGATAAATCCGGCTGACGATGCCGGTCATGGGAGCCGACACCTTGATCTGCGTTTGGCCCGGACGCTCGACGATCATCGCCGGAATGGCAACCGTGCGATCGAAGTCGCGAGGTTCGATCGTCACCAACTGCAAGTCGATGTTCTTTTTCGCCTGTTCGCTCAAGTGCAGCGAGGTCGCCTCGCCGTCGCTTGCGGCGTGGGCCGCGTGATCGTGCGTGGGATCGTCGCACACTTCGCCCGGTACGTGACCCGCCGCGCCGGCGTCGTCCGGCCCGTTGCTTACGCCGCGCTGGATCGCGACGACCAGGCCGGCGGCCTTGGGAAGCCACCAGTTTCGCGAGAAAAACGCGCCGGCGACCCCGGTCACGGCCGCCAGCGCGATCGCCAAGGCGACGCGTTGACGCTTCGTGAGCCGAAGAAGACGTTTAGTAGGTTGGGGAAGACGTTTAGTAAGGTCAGGAGCTTGAGTTTCCATCGCTTCGTTCGGGCGCGCAGGAACTGCACGCTGCTGTAATTTCACGGCACACATCGCAAATCTCCTATATCCGGAAACGGTCCAAGCCGGGACCGGCGACGCGGCATGCGCATCCTCCAACGCAGCGCGGCGCGAGACCGGCAGAGCGGGATGAAAAAGGGGGGAATCAGAGCAAGAAGGCTTGATTCAGAAGATGTAGCGGGGCGGGTGGACCCAGGTCGTGGGACGCCGGGACGAACATTTCGAACCGATCGAGCGGGGCCATGTCGGGCGAAACGCACCGCTGCGCCAGGCCTTGGTCCGTCGGCAGATCGGCGCCATCGCCGGACGATTCCGCCCGGACGAACACGCACTGCTCGCCGCGACAAGTCCCGCGCTGCGGTTGGTCGTCACTCGGCCGGCCGTGGTGCGAATCGCCATGGTTCTCGCAACCGCATGTGGTCCGGGCGACGCTACGGTCGGTGCCCTGCGGCGTAACCGCCGCATGCGCGTGGTGCCAGCAGCACCCACACGTCAAGTGCAGGAGCACGGCCCCATACGCCAATCTGAAGACCAGGCGATGCATACATGCCTCGGATCGAAACACTCCTAAATACATAATAACACGATCTCGCCGAACAAGCGACCCCTCTTTGTGGTTGCCAGTTCGCCCTGCCTTCGCGCCGCCTGGCTGGGCCTCTCAAGTTCTTTCGGCCCATCAGACTGCGCCGCTTAACACATCCTCCGAATCAATGGTTACTTGCTCGAGGAACTTAACAAAATCCGTCTTCTTGGACACAATAAGGGAAATCGTTCCACTCATATTGACCATTAAAGGCGGATGTGTCCGTTCCTCTGTCTACTTATGGTCGAACGCGGCGTGGAAACGACATGCCGAGTCGATATTTCGAAAAAGATAAAGGGATCGCGGAGTATTTCGCCCAACGGGGTCGGCAGCGTGAAGGCAGTCGGCGCGAAAACGCCATATTTCTCTTTGTTGCTCAGCGCGCATGCGTTTCTGGAGTGAACCGGTGCCATCGGCTCAAACAGGGGGTTGACAAGAAATTCTCTAAAAAATCCTCAGAAACCGTTGACGTGAGCGACAAAACCTGTATACTCACGGTTACGGTAAGAGGGTTTTTCTCGAACGTCAGTAGGGCGATAAGTTTGAGGCAGCGCGCAGCGTTATCTCACATCCGGCCGCGGCCAGCCGAAACGCTCGGCTTTTCTTGCGGTAGTCGCCTATCTCGATGACGGTTGTCTGTTGAGCCGGATCCGCTGAGTACGGCTGCATTCTGTGAGTTCCTAGCCGGGGATACGTCCGGGTTGGCGGTCTGCCGGTTGAGATCCCACACGTCATGCGAGGTTGGTAGACAAAGCAATCAAAAGGAGGATTGGAAATGAAAAAGCTCATGTTAGTAGTTTGTGTGGTGACATTATTCTTGGCGGGCGCGACGGCCTACGCGGGGACCATCGAACCCGGCCAGTATCCCGACCTGTTGCTTCGTATCAACGAGCGCGGTCAGGGACCACCCGATGACGTTCACCCGCCCGGACTCGAACACGCCCCAGGCTTGTTTCGGTACCAAGGCCAAAGAGAAAAAAGAAACCGATGGCGCGTTGAATATGACATCGAAGCCGATCCGGACCCGTTGGTAACCGCCGTGTTTACCATCACCAACCTGAGTCCGGCCGCTCAGAACTATACGCTTACCGCCGAGTTGCCCATTGGAATACCTATCACCGGGGGAACGCTGACCGGAGGTTCCTTTTCCGGCACCTTGCTGAGTCTGGGAGGAACTGCCGAACTGAGTTCGTTGACCGGTGGGTCGGCGCCTGCGCTCTACACGGCCAAGATTGACGACGTCGATTTCCAGACGTTGATGGACGCGCCGCAGTTGTTCACGGCGGCGGAGTTCGAAACCACGCCTTTCGGTCCGGAGACTTTCGGCGGTCCGATCCCGACTTTTCCGGGACCGGCGGAAGTAACTTCCAAGATTTCCATCGACTTGAACTTCCGCCTTTCCGGTGGAGACGTTGCGGTGTTGGTGGGCAGTTTCGTGGTCGAGCCGATTCCTGAGCCCTCGAGCGTCGTCCTGTTGTGCATCGGCGGCGTGGGTCTCTTGGCTTTCGCATGGCGAAGACGCCGCCGGCCTTCGTAGTGACCGCACTCGTGCGATCGAAAAAAGGGAACGGGGAACTCTTCTTCGATCGACTCAGCGTGCCGGCCACCACGCGTCGATTCTGCCGCCCAGGCGTTTCACTCGCTCGGGCTGCTCGGCCGCCAGGTCTTTGGTTTCGTGCGGATCGGCCAGCACGTCGTACAGCTGCGGCGAGCCGTCGGGCACGTTGGACGCCTGCGGGGCGATCAGCTTCCATCGGCCTTCGATGCACCAGCGGTACTCCAGGCTCGACGCCGGATCCTGAATATCGATCGCGTTGTGCGTGAAGACCTCGCCGAACACCGCCTCGCGCTTCGCCAGCGTCGGACGGTCCAACAGATCGATCCCCTGCATCTCGGGCGTCGCTTCCAGCCCGCAAGCGGCCAGGATTGTCGGCGCCAGGTCGATGCTGATCACGGGGGTCTGCTCGTCGCGGCCGGGCCGGATCCGTTTCGGCCAGCGGAGCATGATCGGCGTGCGGATGCCGCCTTCGTTCGGCGACCGCTTCGATCGCGGGCCGTAGCGCGACGCGTCGCTCTGCTGGATCCAGCCGTTGTCCACCACGAACACCACCAGCGTGTCGTCGGCCAGCCCCTTGCGATCGAGGTGCTGAAGGAGTTGACCGCAGGTCCGGTCGAACCACTCGCACATGGCCCAATATCGGGCGACGTGGATCGAGTCGCTTTTGTCCCGGTACCGATCGAGCAGGGCTTGCGGCGGGTTGTGTGGCGAGTGCGGCAGGAACGGGGCGTACCAGACAAAGAACGGTCGCTGGCCCGCCCGGTCGATGAAATCGAAGATCGGCTGCAGCCCCTCTCGGCCGATCTTCAGCCCCAGGTCGCCGTGGCGTCCGCCGCGCTTCGGATCGCCGTGGGTCATGCCGTCGGTGAAGCCGCCGCGGCGGAAGTTCCCCTCCCACCACTTGCCCGTTTGCAGACTGACGTATCCTTGGGCGGCCAATAGCCGCGGCAACGTCGGCACTCGATCGATGCAGTCGATCTGCTGCTGACGCTGGCGAAGGAATTCTTCCCGGGCAATACCGCGGGGCGGGTCGTTGCTGGTGATTCGGTGCTGGTGCGGATAGAGTCCGGTGGCCAACGTGGCCAGGCTGGGCCGGCAGAGGCTCGAAGGGACGTAGCCCCGCGTAAAGACCATGCTCTGCGAAGCCAGCCGGTCGAGGTTCGGCGTGTGGATCACCGGATGGCCCATGAAACCGAAATCACCCCACGCCTGGTCGTCGGAGATGATCATCACCACGTTGGGCGGCGCCGCTTGGGCCGCCACGGGCAGGGTTGCAACGGGCAAGGCCAGGCCAAACAGCAAAATCAGGGCATGAGTCGATCGCATGGCGCATTCTCCCGGTCTGGTACGCGGTCTGGGTGTTTTAATGAGTCGATCGCACGGCGCATTCTCCCGGCCCGGTGCGCGGTCTGGGTGTTTTAATGAGTCGATCGCAGGGCGCATTCTCTCGGTCCGGTGCGCGGTCTGGGTGTTTCATGTTTTTCCGGCAGACGCCGTATCCCAGTGCGAACAGCGCTACTTCGGCGTCGGCAACAGGATCGTGGCGTTTTCGGGGAAGGACACCTCACCCGCCTTGCCGTCGATCCGGTACTGGATCTTCAATTGCTTGGGTGTTCCCGGCGCCGGATCGCCGCCGAAGCTGGTGTTGTAGCGCGACGACGGCAAGGCGATCAGGGGGAAGCCGCGGACGCGTCGCCGGAGCACCTCGGTCACGTCCTTGAACCTCTCGCCGGCGCCGTATTCGGCCTTGATGATCTCCACCTTGACCGGATCGTGGCCGATTTGGGCCAGCAGCGTCTTGACGTCGACCGACTTGCCGCCGATCTTCTGCGCCATGGCCATCGCGAGCCCGGCGGCGTCGTTCTTCAGCGCCGGGACCTTGGCCGCCTCGACGGCGATCTGGAGCATGGCGACGCTCGGATAGCGACCGAGCACCTCCAGGACCAGTTTCTTCTCGGCGTCTCGCTCGGCCGTCGCCAGGGCGGCGCGGCACATCGCGGCCCGCTGCTCATCCGGCATGGAGAACTGGCGGGCCAGCCGGATGTAGCCCCGCATGCCGCGCACTCCGTACTTGCCGGTTCCCTCCGACTTGGCCAGTTCGAGCAGCACCGGCGCGGCCGACGTGTCGAGCCATCCGCCCAGGGCTTGCGTGGCGTATTCCTTCAACGTGGCGTGGCTGCCTCGGGCGGCCCGGGCCACGGTCTTAAGGGCTTGCGCTCCGCCGGTGACCCGCAACTCTTCCATCACGAACTGGACGGTCTGCTGCGATGCCCCGTCGAGGTAGCCGGCCAGTTTGCTCGCCGCGGCGTCGCGGTCGGGCATGCGATAGCAGGCGGCGTGCAGTGCCTTGCGGGCGGACTCGCTGAGTTCCGTCGAATCGCTGCCGAGCAGCTTGCCCAGCACGTCGAGTTGGTCCAGCGAGACGGTCTCGCCCAGCGCGGCGACCACTTCGAGTCGGTTCGGCCCGTCCAACAGCCCCAGCAGCTTGGGCACGGCTGCCGTAATGCGGCGCCGACCGATCAGTCGGACGACCACGGCCCGATGCGACTCGTCGTCCAGAGAGCCGAGTATGGCCCGGTCGACCTCGGCGCCGGCCAGCGCGGCCAGCGTCTCTTGGGCCTGTGTGGAGACCTGTTGGGAATTGTCCACTGTGGCGTCCATCAGCAGCGGCACGTGATCGGCGCCGCCCAGTCGGGCCAACGCACCCAAGGCGGCGATCCGAACGGTGGCGTCGTCCGCGGCAGCGGCTTCGACCACCGCGGGAAGGCCGGCCGCGTCCGCCAGGTCGCCCAGAAGAGTCACCAGCAGCGCGGTGCGAGCGGGCGAGGCGTCTTTCATCGCGTCGCGCGCTGCGCGGGAAGCGTCGGCCGCGTCGAGCAGTCGGGCGGTGCGAAGGCCCGTGTTGAAGGTGTGCTTCTCGTCGGAGGCCAACGCCGCGGCCAGCATCTCCCGGCCTTCGCTCTGCTGCAAGGCGACCGCCTGGAGCATGGCGGCCAAGCGGACGTGCTTCGGCGCACCTTCCAGCTTGCTGAGCTTGACCAACATGGCCACGGCCTGCGGCGTATGGCCCTGCCCGGCCAGCGTCTTCGAGCAGACCAGACACGCCGCAGCGAACTCGGCCGACATGGTCTTGTCGAGGATCTCACCGGCCTTGGGCGTGCCGAGTCGAGCGATGCCGTGTGCGGCCGCCGCGGCCACCACGCGATCGGTATCGTCGAGCTTTTCGGCCAGCGGGCCGATCGCCTCGCCAGCGTTCCTTGCAAACTTACCCCGGCCGGCGATCGAGGTGATCAGGCCGATCAGGCGGCGGCCCCGGAGCGTGGAGAGCGCCGCCAGGAAGGCCTCGTCGACCTTGGCCGAAGGGTTCGGCTCCAGGCCGTATCGGGCGTAGTGCGACAGCTTCTCGTCGTCCAGCAATCCGGCCAGCACCGCAACCGCTGCTTCCGTCCCCACCACCGCAAGCTGCTTGCAGGCGATCGTCTTGTCGAAAAAGGGAGCATCCTTATTGTTCAACGTCGCCAGCAGGTCGGCCTCCGACTCCCAGGCGAAGCCCGGCGAAACCAGAACGGTCAGGCCCAACAGGGCGATCCAAGCAACGCCGGTGCGAGTATTGCGAAACATCCGTAGGTCTCCGTGGCGGGGACAGGGTCGGTGGTTGTATGGCGTATAGTAGCCGTCTCGCTCCGCGAGATGAAGCCCTAGAGCTTCGTCTCGCGGAGCGAGACGGCTACTATCGGTCAAATCGTCCAGGGCGCCCGCATGGCGCGGCTCCGCATCCGGTTGGCTTCTTCGTCGCCGATGAACTCCTCTTTGACCGGATCGAACTCGAGCGTCCGGCCGAGTTGCCAGGCGATGTAGGCCGCGTGGCAGACGATGTGCGACTGGCCGGCGACGCTCGCGTTGGCCCGGGTCAGACGCCGGGAGCGGACGCAATCCAGGAAGTTCGCCACGTGGGTATAGGCCGACGTGCCGCGCATGGTGAAGACCTTCTTCTCGGCCAGCAGCGAATCGGGTTCAATCCGCATCGCGCCGCTGTCGCCGGTTTCGACCCAGCCTTCTTCGCCCACGTAGCGGATGCTGCACGTACCCAGCCCCAGCCAGCCGTCCTTTCGCATCACCAGCTTCACCCCGTTGGCGTAGGTGCAAACCACGCCCGATTCGTTGGGAACGTACTGAACCGGGGCGGTGTGGTCGGAGGAACTGCCGATCTGGCAGAGGTCGACGGTGTGGGCGCCCCATTCGAGAATCCCGCCGCCGTGGAAGTCGAAGTGACCTCGCCAGCGGCCGGCCACGTACTGCGCGTTGTACGGCCGCCACGGACACGCTCCCAGCCACCGGTCCCAGTCGCAGACGTCCGCGGCCGGTTCCGGCTGGGCCGGCAGCCACTGCTGCGAGACCCCGGGGCTGAGTGTATTGGCGTGTACTTCGAGAAGCTTGCCGAGCTTGCCCGTCTGGGCCATCTCGATGGCGAGCATGAAGTTGCCGATGCTGCGGCGCTGGGTGCCGGCCTGGTAGATGCGGCCGTAGAGATTGACCACGTCGGCCAGCGCCCGGCTCTCTTGGATGGTCATCGAACAGGGCTTCTCGCAGTAGATATCCTTGCCGGCCCGGGCGGCGGTGATCGAGGCCATGGTGTGCCAACGGTCCCCGGTGGCGATCAGCACGGCGTCGACGTCGTCGCGGCCCAGCACGTCGAACATGTCGCGGTAGAGCACGCAATCGCTGTTGCCGTAGTGGCCGTCGACCATCCGCTTGACTCGGCTGCGTCGCGAGACCTGGCAGTCCGCGGTGGCGACGAACTGGGTCACGGGAAATTTGAGGAACTCGCTGAGCACGTAGCTTCCTCGGTTGCCCACGCCGATTCCACCCATCACGATCCGCCCACTCGGCGCCACGGCGCCGTCGGCGCCCAGGGCCCTGCCGGGGATCAGCGAAGGAAGCGAAAACGCGGCGGAAGTTGCCAGCGTCCCTTTCAGGAAGCCGCGACGGGAGAGGGAACGGTTTTGAACAAGAAGATTTCCCATGGCATGCCTCCAGAGTTGATGACAGGTCGCATTCGACTCGCACCGGACGATTGCCGACCACGCCTGCCATTATAGTAGCCGTCGAAGGCGTTGCAACAGTTTCCGGCAGCAACCACATGGGATGGTGTTTCCATCCGTGCAGAAATCCTCAACGCCAGTGTTTTCCCGCGGATTGAGACACACGGAGAGAAATATTGACAGGAAACGCCCCTTCGGCCAAAATGAAGTTCCGTAGGTCAGGGCTTGCCCTGACGCATACCCCGTCGCGCGTGATTACTCCACTGCGTCAGGGCAAGCCCTGACCTACGGAATTTCCGGACGCGCTCTGCAAACACTGTCATCCCCAACCAACCGAGGACCCCTCCCATGGCAGACCACGAAATCACGCGACGTCGGTTTGTGCGAGACGGTTCGCTGGCGGCAACCGCCCTGGCGGCCGGGCTCAGCGGCACCCAAACCATTCGCGCCGGCGAGGCGGACGAGCAGGACGCCAAGAGTGTCCGCAGCTACAACCCCCAAATGGAGTACCGCCGTTGCGGACGAACGAACTTCATGGTTTCGGCCGTCGCCTTGGGCGGCCATTGGAAGCGTATCGACAGGGTGCTCGGCAGCGAAAGAAAAGGCGGCTGGATGGACACCAACAAGGAGTCCGGCTTCGACCACAACCGCCGCGACACGGTCAGCCGCTGTCTTCAGCGCGGCATCAACTGGGTCGACGCCTGCTGCATCCAGGAGGTGAAGGCCTACTCCAAGGCACTGAAGGGCCGCCGCGACGCGATGTACATGGCTTGCTCCTGGGAGCAGATCGAGGTGCGACGCAAAGAGTATCGCACCCTGGCCAAACTCAAAGAAACCATGGACTGGGGACTGAAGGACGGGGGCATCGAGTACTGCGACGTCTGGCGAATCACTTGCCACGAGAAGAGCAGCCGGCACAGCGACGCCGAGATGGACGTGGTGATGCGGGCGCTGGAGTGGGCCCGAAAGGCCGGCAAGGCGCGCTACGTGGGCATTTCGTCCCACGACCGGCCCCACATCAAGAAACTGATCGAGACGTATCCCGAAGTCATGGACGTCGTCTGCACGCCCTACACGGCGAAGACCAAGGTCATCACCGACGACAGCGGACTTTGGGCCACGATGAAAAAGCACGACGTCGGTTGGTTCGGCATCAAGCCGTTTGCCAGCAACTCGATGTTCGAGGGCGACAGCTCGCCGGACAGTCCCACCTTCGAGGAAGACAACCGCATTGCCCGGCTGGCCATCCGTTACATTCTCTGCAACCCGGCGATCACGGCCCCGATCCCCGGGCTGATCTCGCCGCAGCAAGTCGACAACGTCGCCCTGGCCGTGGCGGAACGCCGCGAACTGGACGTCGAAGAGAAGGCCGAGCTGGGAAAGGCGATGGACAAAGCCTGGGCCAACCTGCCGTACCACTATCAATGGTTGAAGGATTGGGAGTACGTGTAGAAACGTGCTAACCGACGACGAACGGCTTTCGCAAGAATTGTAGCCGTCTCGCTCCGCGAGACGAAGCCTCATCTCGCGGAGCGAGATGACTACTTTAAGCGTCACTTTATCGGTCGCCCCTTAACCGACGACGAACGGCTTTCGGTATTCCCGGGTGGTCAACGCGTTGGCCTCCTTGCTCAGCGGCCCGACGAACCGTTCCCTCTTGCGGTCCACGGTGAGCACCGGCCCGAGCACGAGTGACTCTTGCGCCAGATCGATGCGATTGGCCGCCAGGTGCTCCTCGAGGCGCGCGAACGAATCGCTCAACTCCGGCTCGCCTCGGACCGTCTCGCGGATCGTGTCGCCGGGCGTTTGCCGGCCGATCCGATAGGAGATGTTGGCCAGGTGCACCAATCCACAGGAGAGGTGCCCTTCGAGGGCCCCGCTGTAGAGTTGGTCGGCCCGGCGGCTGCGCACACAGTCGATGAAGTTCTGCTTGGTGCTCACTCGGCGGCGGGTGAACTTCTTGATCGGCCGGCCGTCGCGGTCGTAGGCCGTATCGCCCGACACATGGCCGCCTTCGCACCGGATGATCGCCCCCACGCGGACGCCGCGGTAGAAATCCATGGTTTCGTCGACGGGTGTCGTCCAGTCGCCCCGGCGATACGACGCGTGCTTGGGTAGACCGCGGACCTCGAAGATGATCGGGGCCGGCTCGTAGTCCAACAGCGTGATCAGCGTGTTGGGCGTTTGGCCGTCGTCGTCGTAGCCCAGCCGGCCGCCGATGCTGACCACGCGTCTAGGGAGTTCGTTCTGTCCCAGTCCCCAGCGGCAGGCGTCCATGAAATGGATGCCCATGTTGCCCAGGTCGCCGTTGCCCGTGTCCCAGTCCCAGTGCCAATCGTAGTGCAAATGCTCCCGCCTGAGCGGTTTCTTGGGCGCCGGGCCACACCACAAATCGTAGTTGCACGCCTTGGGGACCGGCCGAGGACCGCCGACCTTGCCGATGCTCATCCGCGGCTTGTAGTTGATCCCATGCGCGCAGAGCACCTTGCCCAGGTTGCCGTCCCGGGCGTACTCAAACGCTTCCTCGACGGCCCCGTCGCCGCGCCGTGCGTGGGTGGCTTGCACGATGCGACGGTGCTTCCGCGTCGCTTCGACCATCTTGCGGCCTTCGAAGAGATTGTGCGAGGCGGGCTTCTGCACGAACACGTCCTTGCCGGCCTGACATGCCATGATCGTCATCAGCGCGTGCCAATGGTTGGGCGTGGTGATCGTCACCGCGTCGATCTCCGGATCGTCGAGCAGCTTGCGGAAGTCGACGAACGTCTTGACCGGCTGCTTGCGTTTGGCGAACTGCTCCCGTTCGTAGCCCAGGTTATCGGTGTCGCAGTCGCAGAGGCCGACCACGCGTACGCCGGAGATCTTGCGGAAGTCGGAGACGTCGCCGCGACCCTTGCCCCCGATCTTGACGAACGATCCGATGCCGATGGTGGCCACGCGGACGTCGTCGTTCGCGCCCAGCACCCGCGAGCAGCCGAGCGACAAAGTGGCGCCCACCGCCAGCGTGCTCTTGAGAAACGTTCTGCGTCTCATCCGGTCGACCTCCCGTGCTCGTTAAGGATCGTTCGAGAAACTAGTGTCGTATGAAACGATTGGGTGGCTGGGGTCGAGCGTAGCGAGCCCCCACTTGTCTGGCGAAGAAACTGGGGGCTCGCTACGCTCGACCCCAGCCACCCCGACAGTTATTTCTTGTACGATCCTTAAAGCTCGTTTTGCAGCGCCAGGAATAGCGCCCGATAGTACTTCATGAACGTGACCGGCTCCAAGCTCGGCCCCACCTCGGCGTCGCAATATCCCCGGTAGCCCGAGCGGCGCAAAAGGGCGAACAACGTCCGATACGGGTACTGCTCGTTGAACAGGTCGTGCAGGTGGATGTTGCGGATGCGATCCTTGACCATCTCGAAATGGGCCTCGAAACCGGGCTCTTCGACGTCGGTCCGGTCGCAATTCCAGTTGACCCAGACGTGCGGGCTGTCGGCGTAGTCGAGGATCTTCTTGATCCGGCTGACGCGGTTCGTGCCCCGGCCGTGATTGGCCAGGCGGATCTCGACGCCCCGATCGGCGGCGAAACGTCCCACTTCGGCCACGGCCTTGCCGATCTGCTCGAGCGTCTTTTCTTCCGGGATTCCCTTGTCGACCAGAATCGCGTTGGCGAATACGCGGATTCCCAAGGCGCCGACGTCCTGGGCCAGAATCGTGTACTGCTTGGTCCCTTCGATGTTCCGGCGAACTTGCTGCGGGTCTTCCCAGTGGTAGGCGAACGCGCTGGCGAGACTCAACTTGATGCCCGCGTCTTCGAACTTCTTGCGGACCTCGTTGCGCCGGGTCTTCGACAAGCCGACTTCCACGCCGTGGGCGTGGGTGGTTCGCAGTTCGGCGTGTTCCCAGCGGGCTTGCCGGCAGTTCTTGATGATCGTGTCCAGATCCCACGCTTGCCCCAGCCGGTAGGTCATCAGGCCCAGACGCAGCGGCTTGTCTGCGACGTTCTGCCGGGCTCTGGCTTCAGATGGGCCAAGGCCCAAGGCCGCCGCCGTGCATCCGGCTGTGGCTGAGGCGGCCAAGAATCCTCGTCTGGTGATCGGTTCCGTCATGATTACCCTGACCTCGTGCATTGATTCCCATGTCTTGCCCTGGACGGTACCCGCCATTGTAGTCGGGTAGAATCGCACTGCAAGGACTCGCGCCGGTGCGCCGTCCCAGGCACACTTCAGACACTCGCTGCACGACTTGTTCGGGAACCGGCTGCCCGAACGCGGACCGGCCGCCCGTTGACGATCAAAGCCCATCGACAAGGACCATTCGGTACAATCCAAACCACCCGTCCCGTCATCTGGCGTTGAACCGTCCTCGCCGTCTGGCGTTTCGCAGCGGTCACCGGCCGACATAGTTGACAAACTCCCCCCAACCTGGTAAACTCAGGACCGCTCTGATGAACGACGCCGTTGGGCAGCAAGGTGAAGCCAGGGGGGCTCGGGGGCTCTGCGTAGGGGTTTCCCGAACCGGATGTTGCCCGTCACTGGGATTGGCCCGCAACTTCCATGGGAGGGGTTCCTGATGCGCAGATCGAAACCACGCCGCAGTCGCACT
>SDBV01000978.1_pt1 | contig 42000 bp, 31 predicted proteins | sample 2277081 | NCBI WGS metagenome assembly SDBV01 (sample SAMN10402039, study PRJNA504765) | marine sediment metagenome | isolation source: marine sediment core GS10_PC15, 223 cmbsf | place: Arctic Ocean: Southern Knipovich Ridge | collected 2010
GCAAAAAAGTCTTCAGGCAATCGATCAGGTGGAATGGATTCCGAGCTGGGGAAAAAAACGGATTTACGGCATGATTGAAAACCGCCCCGATTGGTGCATTTCCCGGCAACGGGCATGGGGTGTTCCGATCGCGCTTTTTTACTGTAAGGAATGCGAAACGTTGCTGCTGGATGAGAAAATCATGTCAAATGTATACGCCTTATTTGAAAAGCACGGCGCGGATGTGTGGTTTGAAACGGATATTTCCGAACTGCTTCCAAAAGGTACCCGATGTCAAAATTGTGGCAGCGCATCGTTGGTAAAAGAGACGGACATTCTAGACGTCTGGTTTGATTCCGGTGTCAGTCATGCTGCAGTCCTTGAGCAGCGTGAGAATTTAAGATGGCCGGCCGACCTTTATCTGGAAGGGAGTGACCAGCATCGGGGGTGGTTTCACAGTTCCCTGCTGACATCTATCGGCACCCGGGAACTGGCGCCCTACCGGGCGGTATTAACCCATGGGTTTGTGGTGGATGCCAATGGGCGGAAGATGTCCAAATCTCTTGGGAACATCATGGCGCCCAAAGAGGTTATCGACCGGTTCGGTGCAGAACTACTGCGTCTTTGGGTTTCAGCCACCGACTACCGGGAAGACATCCGGATATCTCAAAATATTCTAAAACAGCTCTCTGATGCTTACCGGCGGATCCGAAACACCAGTCGTTTTATGCTGGGCAATTTATCCGATTTCGATCCTTTGACGGATCAGGTGGACTATGCCTCCATGCCGGAGATCGATCGATTTGCCCTCCACAAACTTCAATCGCTCATCCAAAAATCCACAAAGGCCTATCAGGATTACGAATTCCATGTAATTTATCACGGGCTCTATAACTATTGCACCCTCGATCTGAGCGCTTTTTACCTGGATGTTCTCAAGGATCGCCTTTATACTTCACCGCCAAAATCAGAAATGCGCAGAAGTGCCCAAACAGTCATGTACACCATCCTTGACTCGATGTCCCGTATTATGGCGCCGGTTCTGATTTTTACGGCAGAGGAGATCTGGAGTTATTTGCCTCATGGAAAAGAAAAGGCTGAAACTATCCATATGCTCGATTTTCCAAAAATCAATTCCGACTGGATTAATCCGGGGCTGGCTGAAAAATGGGGGCGACTCCTTGAGATACGCGGAGAAGTCACTAAGGCGCTTGAGGAGGCCAGAGCATTGAAACAGATCGGGCATCCTCTGGATGCGGCCTTGATCATCACGTGTGATCCGGAACCGTATAAATTGCTCCAGCCTTATGCCGATGACCTGAAATCGATATTCATCGTTTCAAAAGTACAGCTCGAAAAAAGCGTACCCGTGGAAAATGCGCCTCAGAGTTCAGACGTTGAGGGGATTTCCATCAAGGTCGGTCCGTCGACAGACACAAAATGTCAGCGATGTTGGATACACGATTCCTCAGTGGGTGACGATTTAGAGCATCCGACCGTTTGCAGCCGATGTAAAGCCGCTATCGATGAAATTAATCTGGATGCCTGATGGTGTATATGGATGTGATTTAGGAGATGGTTGTCCACAAAAGCGATTCTGAATAGAAAAACTCCTTATCCTCTCAATTATTTTTAAGAGAGTGGGAATAACTCAAATATTTTTTGCCACGGAAAATCTCTAAGGAACCTACAATTTGGGACCCATGACCCGTTTCAATCAAAAATGGAGACGGCTGGCCGGAATCGCGGGCGCAATCGTAATTTTGGATCAGTTATCAAAAGCCGTGGTCCGGTTTTCTCTCCCCCTCTATCAAGAGGTTCCGGTTTTTCCAGGATTTTTCAGCTTAACCCATATCGAAAACCCCGGGGGCGCATTCGGTTTTTTGGCCGGTCACCCATCGATTTTGCAGCGTCTCTTTTTTTTAATCGGAACCCTTGTGGCTATCGGGCTTCTGATTTATTTATACAAGAAAATCCCCGCCTCGTATTCAATTTTGAAGGCAGGGCTCGCGCTGATCATGGGTGGGGCATTAGGTAATCTGATCGATCGCCTCCGTTTCGGGAAGGTAACGGATTTTTTTGATTTTTTTATCGGCCGCATGCACTGGCCGGCATTCAATATTGCCGACAGTGCCGTAACCGTCGGAAGCATCATTTTTATTTATTATCTCATTTTTCGTAAAATACCGGATTGATACTTATCGCTCAGACTTTTGTAAAATTTCGATTTTTGTTCCGGTTCAAAGCTTATCAGCATCGCATAAACATTCAAATGCACTCAAAGCAACCTTGTCAAATAGAAAAACAGGGTGGCTTGGGTTAAAATGATATTTTAAGGCATTTGGACCGGAGCGCCTGCCTGATTTTGAAAATGGCCAAAAAGGCGAAATTTTCCACAGCCAAAAGTGTTCACCCGATACTATAAAATCGAAGGTCTTTATCGTGCCGGTCATTTATTACGCAGAGCTATCAACCTATATCAGCAATCTGACACCCGATCACATCGCTCCGGTTTATTTGATTTACGGTGAACCGTTTCTTTATCAAACCGCACTTAACGCCCTGTTGGACCGTATTTTTCCCAATGGGGATACATCCGCCCGCAATTTCAATTATGAATCGATGGAGGGTGATGCGGATCATATCTACGAAGCAGTCTCCAAATTAAATACATTTTCCATGCTTGCCGGAATTAAAATAACGGCGTTATGTGACGCTAATATTTTCTACCAAAAAAAAGATGTTCCAAAAATTTTTGAAAAAGCAAAACAAGCTTATAAAAACGAAGATGTTAAAAAAGCGTCCGGTTATCTGTTAAGCTGGTTGTCTTTAAGGGGTTTAAAACTCGAAGACCTTAGCCAAGGCAGTGGTAAAGATGCCTCAAAAGAAATGATTGGGGAGCTGGCAGACAACCCATGGGTGGATAACGTGGTTCAATATTGCATGGAGAAAGGTCTTTTGATCCCAAAAAACATTGCCGGTGGACCCTTTCTGGAAGCAGCAATCAAAAAAGGATTTCCAAAGAAAAACCACCTCATTATTACTACCGACATTGCGGACAAGCGGCAGCGGCTGTTTAAAACCATTTCTAAAACCGGAATGGTGATTGACTGTTCGGTTCCAAAAGGAGAAAAAGCTGCTGATAAAAGGGTGCGTGAAACGGTCTTAAACGCGGAACTCCAAAAAGTTCTGTCAAAAAGTAATAAAACCATGGGGCGGGACACGTTTAATGCCGTTTATGAACGGATCGGGTTTGATCTTCACATATTGATGCACCACATGGAAAAACTGATCAGCTTTGTGGGAGATCGGGATCATATTACCCCGGCAGATGTCAAGGCCGTTGTCAAACGCTCCAAGCAAGACCCCATTTATGAATTAACCAATGCGATCATGGAAAAAAATGTCGAAAACGGACTGTTTTATGTAAACTCGCTCTTGTCTTCCGGGTTTCATCCACTTCAGATTCTGGCAGCCATGACCAATCAGATTCGAAGACTTTTTGTGGCCAGAGCTTTTTTAGACACTCAGGATGGTAGCGCCTGGCAAAACGGGTGCGAGTATGGATATTTTAAGCAATCAATCATGCCCCAAATCGAATTGTACGATCAAGCCACCCTCCGTGAAATCGATTCATGGGAAGATGTTTCGATGACCGAAATCAAGCCGAACGACTCTAAAAAAAGAAAAAAGTCGAAACCGCCGAAAACAGATCTGCTAATCGCCAAAAATCCAAAAAATCCTTATCCGATTTTTAAACTCGTGCAATCTGCCGCAACGGTTACAACCGAAAGTCTTTTAGACGCCATTGAAGATTTAGGGAGGACTGATTTACAACTTAAATCCAGCCGCCTTTCGCCTCGGCTGATTTTGGAAAAAGTCATTTTAAGCGTTTGCCGAAAAAAATTGTAATCGGAGGTATTTATGGGATTTATCAGACGACAGGAAGAACAGTTGGCCGGGCGGCTCTTGGTTTGGCATTATCAGAGGTCCAAAACAGTCGTTCCGGAAGCCCGTGAATTGAACCGACTGACGGTTAAACTGGTGGATGATGCCCACCGCATCGCCAAAGATCGGGGCAAAAATGTGCTATCCATTATAAAAGATCTGGTCAAGGATCTCAAAAAATAGCCCCGGGTTTGTTCTATAATTTTTCAGCAGTATTTTTCATTAACGCTTTGCAGGGCAAAAAGGGCCATTTATGGATGGACACCCGCTATTTTTTGACCCGTTCCACATACTCTTTTGTACGGGTGTCGATCCGGACCATCTCCCCCTCCTCGATAAACGGCGGAACCTGCACTTCATAACCGGTTTCCAAAATAGCCGGCTTCGTGCTCCCGGAAGCGGTGTCTCCCTTAACCCATGGATCCGCATGGGTTATCCGTAAAATAATAAAATTGGGAAGCGTTATCCCAATCGGTTTTTCGTCGAACATAAGCATCATGCAAACCGTGTTCTCTTTGAGAAGATCCTTGACCTCCCCTATCTGATCTTTGGATAAAAACTCCTGTTCATATGTCGAGGTATTCATAAAGCAATACTGATCTGCGTCATGGTAGAGATATTCCATCTCCGCTTCTTCCAGATTTGCCTCGTTAAATTTGTCCCCGGATCTAAAAGTACGTTCAAACTGAACACCGGTTATCATGTTCTTGAGTTTGCATTTGTACAATGCCTGCCCTTTACCGGGCTTAACAAATGCAAACTGGACAATGACGTAGGGCTCCCCATCGATTTCAAGTTTTTTCCCTTTTCGCAGATCACCACTTTCAAACATGTATTGATTGCTCCTTTCTAACCCCTTAATTTGCCTATTTCGCTTTTTTTTTCCGGATGCATTTTTTGTTGAGTGATATTTTTGTCTGATGGACGGCATCCACCAGACGCGCTACTTTTTTTTAGGATCCTTTCTAAAGCGAGCGGCATTCCCGCTAGGGTCTGTTGCATGGGGGCCGGTGCAGCTGTCGACACCGGACGAACGGATCCTCAAAATGCCGTCAACCCCGTTTCCAGATGGATCCCTCCGGCAAGAATCACCGGAACGTCTGTTGTTTGAACCAGAGCTGCGACCGGATCCCAATCACATGTTTTCCCGGTAATACCGATAAAACCGATGACCGGCTGCTGATCCATATATGTATCGAACTTGAATGATCATCGGGTTTCAGTCAAAGCGTCCGTCTTAATCAGATGATAATTTCCGGAATTGACAGCAATAGTTTTGAGTTGACTTTTTTTGTCATCTCTAACATATTCAGCCTGTTTTCGCAAACCGTTTAAGAGGGTGTTATCCGAAACTTACAGAGGATATTATGATTCTTGTCATCGATTTTGGATCCCAATACAACCAGCTCATTGCGCGCCGCGTTCGGGAACTCCATGTTTACTGCCAAATAGAACCCCCTGGCATTTCCATAAATAAAATCAAGAAAATTAAGCCCGATGGAATTATCCTTTCCGGCGGACCGTCGAGCATCTATGAAAAAAAGAGCCCCAGAACAGACCACGCTATTTTCAATTTAGGCATACCGGTGCTCGGCATCTGTTACGGAATGCAGTTCATGGTAGATGCTTTGAAGGGTCATGTAAAACGAGCCGAAAAACGGGAGTACGGATTTGCATCGCTGAAAACCGCGAACAAAAAAGGGCTGTTTAAGTCCGTTAAATCCAATACTGAATGTTGGATGAGCCATGGGGATTCCACTGAAACGCTACCTTCGGGATTTACAATTACCGGCAGCACCTCCAACACCCGTATTGCGGCCATTGCAAATTTCAAAAAAAAGATGTTCGGGCTTCAGTTTCATCCTGAAGTCCATCATACCCCCGAGGGTAAGCAGATGCTGAAGAACTTTATCTTTGATATTTGTAAATGCAAGCCATCATGGACCATGACCGCGTTTATTAAAAAAACCGTTGGGGAGATTCAAAATACCGTTGGGGACAAACGGGTGATTCTAGGATTAAGCGGTGGTGTTGATTCCTCCGTCACCGCACTTCTGCTACACAAGGCGGTCGGCAAACAGTTGACTTGTATTTTTGTGGACAATGGCCTGCTCCGGTTAAACGAAATGGATCAATTGAAAATTCTGCTCAAAAAGCAACTTAAACTCAACATCCGTTTTGTCCGGGCCGGCGGCAAATTTCTAGGCGCCTTGTCTAAAGTCCATGATCCTGAAAAGAAGAGAAAAATCATCGGTCGGCTCTTTATAGAAATTTTCGATTCCGAGGCCGAAAAAATAACCAAAGTCGAATTTTTGGCGCAAGGGACCCTCTATCCGGACGTCATTGAATCCGTAAGCGCGTTTGGCGGCCCGACATCTGTTATTAAATCCCATCACAACGTGGGAGGGCTTCCTAAGAATATGAAGCTCAAACTCATCGAACCGTTGAAATACCTTTTCAAGGACGAAGTTCGCATTTTAGGAAAAAAGCTGGGACTTCCGGACGATCTGGTCTGGCGGCAGCCGTTTCCAGGGCCCGGCCTGGCCATCCGCATCATTGGTCCGGTCACCCGGCAGCGGCTTGCTGTTTTAAGGCTGGTGGATGCTATTTTGATTGAAGAAATTAAAAATAACGGATATTATAAAAGATTATGGCAATCTTTTGCAGTGCTGTTGCCGCTGAAAAGTGTCGGCGTGATGGGAGACCAGCGAACTTATGAAAATATAGCGGCCATTCGGGCCGTCAAAAGTAAAGATGCCATGACGGCGGACTGGGCCCGGCTTCCACACAAACTGCTGGGTACAATTTCAAATCGTATCATCAATGAAGTCAGAGGCGTAAACCGGGTCGTTTACGACATCAGTTCCAAACCACCCAGCACCATTGAATGGGAATAAGTGACTATGGTTCAGCGAGATCCTTCAAATTTCAATTTTCGTATCGGAGAAAATGATCGTCCGGAAATTCTGCTGGAAGATGAACCCCCAAAGGCGGATGTCCGGAGCGTTAGTCATCGGATGACAATCATCACGATTTTACTTCTTGGCCTTGGCGGGTTTGCTTTTGGTTTCGGTTATTTTAAAATAAAACAAAGCTTTACCGAAGTAAACACCACCGGCGCTGTTGGTTTGGAAAATATCTCCAGAAGTTTAGAATCCAGTTTCTCATCCCTTTCCATCCAGCAGGCCAAATTTCAGGACCGTTTTTCCCAACAGACAACGTCTTTAGAGAAAGAAATAGAAAATCTGGAAACCACTTTTAAAAAGGTTGAAAAGCAGCTCACAGCCATTGGTGCTTCAAAATTAAACCAAAAAGATCTGGAACTGGCTGTTTTAAAAATGAACAAAAATATGGTTCCGATACAACAAAAGGTGAACCAACTGGCTGCAGATCAAAAAAAGCTCGCGAACCAATTGGCCACGGGTCAAAAAAAGCTCGTAAACCAACTGGTCACAGATCAAAAAAAGCTCGCGAACCGTCTCGAGGCGCTCAACAACAAGAGAGACAAAGAGCTCACCCATACCGCAAGTGCCTTGGAAATGTCGAAAAATAACTTAGATGAGCTAAAAGAAGAACTGGAAAGCCTCTCAAGTCGAAAAATTGATAAATACATTTTTGAAATGAAATTCAAAAATGAACAAAAAGTTTATCAAAAAGCATTTAACCAATTAACCCGTAAATTCGAAACCCGGGTCAAACAGCTTGAAGGGAAGATTCGATCACTTGAAAAAGCCGGTGGTTCGAAAACATCCACGTCTCTTCAGTCCCCCAACCCTTTGAAAAAAAGTGCTGCCGGCAAGCCAAGTCAGATAGAAGAGCAGAGTATCAAACAGTAATCCGCCGTTCGATTCTCAAAATATCTTCCGGCAAGTCCACCTCCGGTGAATCGTACCGGGTCACGACCACCTTTATCCGATAACCGTGCTCAATCGCTCTTAACTGTTCCAGTTTTTCAATCTGTTCCAGTCTTCCTTCCGGAAGTTTTCGAAATGTTTCAAGAAACCGGCGGGTATAAGCGTAAACTCCGAGGTGTTTATAGGTGTCAAAAGTCGAACCCGAATCTCTAGGGCATGGAATGGGTGATCTTGAAAAATACAAAGCATACCCCTTTGTATCAAAGGTCACCTTCACATCTTTGGGGTCGGTTATTTCACGCGGGTTGACGATGGGAAAACCGAGAGTACTCATTTCAAGCTTCGGATCTTCAAAAAATGGGCGGACAACCTCATCTATCGATCGCGGATCGATCAGCGGCTGGTCACCTTGAATATTAACAATCACATCATCCCAACTAAGCCCTATCGTTTCGGCCGCCTCTGCCACGCGATCCGTCCCGGTTCGATTTTGAGAGGATGTTTTTACCACTTTACCGCCAAAAGAGGCAACCCTGTCGAAAATGCGGTCATCATCGGTTGCCACCACTACATCAGCAAGGATACTAGCTGCTTTAGCCCTTTCATATACCCATTGAATCATGGGTTTTTTTAAAATAAGGGCAAGTGGTTTGCCTTCAAATCGACTTGAGGCAAATCGGGTTGGGATAATGGCCGTAATTATCAATGGGTTTATGTCCCGTGAGTGGCTGTTTTTCAAATCAGCGTTTCATTTAAAAGGTAATTTTTTAAGCGTACGAAGTGTTTGCATTGCGCCGTCTTTATCCAATCTAAAGCAATTTGTAAAGGAGAATATCCCCTGATCAGCCCCGTTGTATCGTTCACCGGGGCGACGCAAGACCATTTTAAGCCTTGAGTGGGTATCCCCACAAATGGCCCTATTTGCCCTCCAACGTGTTCAGGTGCGGCATTAGTTTGACCCTGAAAAGGGATGATTTTCTACAAAGTGAAAAAGTTCTAAGTGCGTCCAGTGGGCTAAAGTGACTCAAGAGATGGTGCTGCTTTGTTTGGCTGATTTTAACTAGTGCCCATCCACAAACGGCATCTTTTGGCCCAGAGCGGCGTTTTCGCTCTTTTGAAATCCTCGACATAGCACGCTATGCCTGCGGTTTCAAAATTGCTCAAGCCTTGCTCTGAACCAAAATCTACCATTTGTGGACGGACACTAACTAGTTGATATAACTCCCTACCATTAGCTTACTTTAGTCACTTTTAAAGTTTTCGGCAAAGCCGGATATCTCCGACCCCGCACGGAGAACGGAGTTTTCCGAGGCTGAATAAACGATGTCGGTGCCGTGTTCAAAAAAACGCACAAAAGTGTGCGTCAACAGCGACTTTTTTCTTTGACATATTATCTAAATTTGCTATAATTTTGACAATTAAATTAACTTGTATCAAGTGGATCTTTTCAATCCTGACAAACGTATATTGCCGCTCTCCCCATGACCCAAAACATATCCGATGATAGCCTGATTTCTACGATTCCATCCAGGAAATCCCTCAGAATACTGGGAATCTGCCTGGGTGCCTCGACTGTATCCATGGTTCAAATTGAGGTCGGACAAAGTGTGAACCCAGGCAAACAAATCCTTGAACCGGCCGAATCTTCGCCGCAAATCATAGAGCATGCGCTACATCCACATGAAGGAAATCCCAAGAAAACACTCCTAAAAGCACTTAAAAAGATAAATCTCGATGCCATTGACCGGATTGTTGCCACGGGACGGCAATTTCGAAAATTTGTAAAACTCTCTTCCATTTCCGAATCCGAGGCGGTCGAACACGCGTATCGGTTCGTCAAACCTTCCGGAATATCATGTCCTGCCATTGTGTCGGCCGGAGGCGAAACCTTTTTGGCCTATATTTTAAATACCCATGGACAAATTTCAAATGTTCTAACCGGAAACAAGTGTGCATCCGGAACCGGAGAATTCTTTCTTCAGCAGCTGCGCCGTATGGATGTTTCCATCCAAGATGCCGCCAAATGGGCAGCAACGGAAGAACCGCACCCTGTTTCAGGGCGGTGTTCGGTATTTTGTAAATCTGATTGTACCCATGCCACCAACAAAGGGGTTCCCAAGTCTAAAGTAACCGCCGGATTGTGTAAAATGATGGCCCACAAGATTTTGGAACTGCTTAAAACAGTGCCGAAAGAGTTTATCATGATTACGGGTGGTACGGCAAAAAACCGGATGATGGTTGAATATCTGAGACAAAACATATCAAATCTAATCATCCCCAAAGAGGCGCCCTTCTTCGAAGCTCTCGGGGCGGCCCTTTGGGCTTGTGAGCACGAAACGCTCCCCTTGTCCGGGCTCACGGACTTATTCAGAGATGAATTGGCCACCTACGACACCCTGGCGCCCCTGGCGCGTTTTGAGAAGATGGTTCAATTTAAAACGATTCAAATGGGTGTCGCCAGAGCCGGAGATGCGTGCATTTTAGGCCTTGATGTCGGTTCGACCACCACCAAGGCAATCCTATTGCGAAAAGAAGATAACGCCATTCTCTCCTCTGTTTATCTCCGAACCCATGGAAATCCGGTACAGGCTTCCCGAAAGTGTTACCGCCACATTCTAAACGACTTACAAAACAATCTCGATCCCGATGACATTCACATCGAGGGGCTGGGTGTTTGCGGTTCAGGACGTCAGATTGCCGGACTTCATGCACTGACCGATGGTGTTGTCAATGAAATCATCGCCCATGCCGCCGCCGCTGTCCATTTTGACCCCAAGGTGGATACGCTGTTTGAAATCGGTGGGCAGGATGCCAAATACACACTGATCACCAACGGCGTCCCCTCTGATTACGCCATGAATGAAGCGTGCAGCGCCGGTACTGGATCCTTTTTAGAAGAATCGGCCTATGAAACACTCAGAATAGAGATGGAAGATATCGCGGATATCGCATTAAAGGGTCAGCGACCGCCCAATTTTAATGATCAGTGTGCGGCTTTTATCGCATCTGATATTAAAAACGCCATTCATGAAGGCGGGAAACAGGAAGATATTGTAGCGGGTTTGGTCTATTCCATCTGTATGAATTATGCTCATCGTGTCAAAGGAAATCGACCGGTAGGCGAAAAAGTATTTATGCAGGGAGGCGTCTGTTATAACCGGGCAGTCCCCCTGGCCATGGCCGCCCTGGTGGGCAAACCGATCATCGTTCCCCCTGAACCCGGTTTGATGGGTGCGTTGGGCGTTGCGCTTGTAATCAAAGAGAAAATCAACACCGGTCTGATGCAAAAGAAGTCTTTTAATTTAAAATCACTCGCCGACCGGGAAGTTATTTACCGAAATCCCTTCACCTGTAAAGGCGGAAAAGAAAAATGTGACCGTAAATGTGAAATCGCCGTTGTGCAACTTGAGGAAAAAAAATATACATTCGGCGGGGCCTGCAACCGGTATTATAACCTGCGAAACAGCATTAAATTCGATATTCAAAACCTGGATCTCATCAGGATTCGACAGCATCTGATTTTTGAAAAATATGCCGCTCACCCCACCCGAAAACCCGGTTGGGTTAAAAAGGGGAAAATCGGTTTTAACCGCAGTTTTCTGGTTAATAGCTACTATCCCCTCTATTCAACCTTTTTCGCGGAACTCGGCTTCGAATCGGTCCTCCCCCAGACACCTTCCCAGAAAGGGATTGATCTAAAAGAAGCCGCCTTTTGTTACCCGGTAGAACTGGCGCACGGTTTTTTCTATTCACTCATTTCTTCAAATGATGTACCGGATTACCTTTTTTTGCCTCATTTCAGGGCGGTTCCGAATCTGGATGATCACGACAGTTCTCAGGTCTGTCCGCTGATTCAGGGTGAAACCTACTACCTCCAAACCACTTATAAAGATAGACTCGATACTTTAAAACAACGGGGTGTCTCTCTATTAACACCCATTCTCGACCTGACAGGGGGTCTTGAGGATGCCCGGTCTCCTCTGATTCAAACCGCACGCCAAATGGGCATGCGAAGAAAAGATGCGGAAAAAGCCTTTGAAACCGCACGTATGAGACAACTGGCCTGTTTTGAAGAGATGAAGACCCTGGGAAAGGCAGCTTTAAAAACCCTTTCGAAAGATTTTGAAAAAAGTGGCGTGGTTATTTTTAGTCGGCCATACAATGGCTTTGTCGATGAAGCACACATGGGGATACCCCATAAACTGGCTTCCAGGGGTATCATGGTCATTCCATTTGACTTTCTTTCTTTTGAAGACCGTAAATCCAAGCGCCACATGTACTGGGGCATGGGCCAGCAGATTCTCAAGGCCGGTCGGATGGTGAAGCAGCACCCCCAACTCTTTGGAACCTATATCACTAACTTTTCCTGCGGGCCTGATTCGTTTCTCATCGGTTATTTCAGGGATATCATGGGACGGAAACCGTCTTTAACTTTAGAACTGGACAATCACACCGCAGACGCCGGTCTTGAAACCCGCATCGAGGCTTTTTTGGATATCGTAACAGCTTATCGACAGCTGCCTGCCCAAAATAGAATACCGCACAGCCAAAAACTTTTTACCCTTTCTAAGACAGTGCTGAATAACGGTGCGCCCGAGGTCATCACATCAGACGGCCAAACCCTTTCCATGACCGATCCAAGGGTAACCATTCTATTTCCGTCTATGGGAAATCTGGCTTCCGAATCCATCACGGCCATTTTCCAGGGAAGCGGCTACCATGCCAAGGTCCACCCTCCATCTGATGAAGAAATCCTTAAACTGGGCCGTGCAAATTCATCCTGCAAAGAATGCCTCCCGCTCATTCTAACCACCGGGACCCTTTTAAACTATATTCAAAATAAACGGGAACCGGGCGAGGTTCTGGTTTATTTCATGCCGACCGGTTCCGGACCGTGCCGGTTCGGCCAGTACTATATTTTTATGGAAGATCTCATCAGACGATTAAAAATCCATGATGTAGCGCTTTTTTCACTCAACTCCGACAATGGATATATGGGATTAAGCAATGGTTTTCATAAAAAAAGCTGGTGGGGAATTATCGTTTCAGACGTCATGGAAGATATCCGATCCATGCTATTGGCCAATGCTTCAGACCCGCAAAAGGGGATGGCCATATTTGAAAAAGAGTGGCAAAACATCCTTGTTGCATTAAAAACCGGTGAGTTCAGCGCGCTAGCTTCCCAGATAACGGATACCGCGGATCAGTTACAAAAAATTCCGCTCAAAAAAGCGGTGCAGGAAGTTCCCACCATTGCTCTTGTGGGCGAAATATTTGTTCGCCGGGACCAATTGTCGCGCCAGTTTTTAACTGAAAAACTGGCGAAAAAAGGATTTGCCACCATTTGCTCGCCGATTGCTGAATGGATGTGGTATTCAGACTACACAGCTCTGACCGGCTTAACCCATTATTCTCCAAATCTTAAGGAAAAAATGGGTTTTATGCTCAAGAAATTTTACATGGGCCGCTATGAAAAAAGGCTCAAAACACTTATGACAAAATCCGGATTGGTTCACGCAGAACCGGTGGATATCAAAAGAGTGATCAAAAACGCCCGACCTTATATCGCCCCTGAATTAACGGGAGAAGCGATCCTGACGGTGGGCAGCGCCCTGACCGAAATCGTATCAACCGTCTGCGGTGTAATCGCCATCGGTCCTTTCGGCTGTATGCCGAACCGACTGTCTGAGGCCATTTTATCCAAAACCATGACCGGACAGACCAAATTGGCCACCGACCCAACCAATCCGTATTTGAAGGCGGTTCTGTCGGATATCCAGGACCTTCCATTTCTGGCCATCGAAAGCGACGGCTCTCCCTTTCCTCAACTCATCAACGCCAAGGTGGAATCATTCTGCCTAAGGGCCAAACGGCTGCATGAGAAGATGCTTTCAGAGTCCGGACGGAAATAACTCAGGCAGCATCAACGCATGGATTGGGTTCGGGTATGGCTGCTTAAAGAGAGCAATGTCAAAGGAATCGCCGGCTATTTCACAAATTTTGTGAATGAGGAACCGGCCCAAGTGGGGCTGAAGCTAAGATGATAAAGTGTGAAGTTATTTCCGTGCGAAGCCTTGGCCGACTATTCGGTTTTGTTCCAACCCCCGATAATATGGAGATGCAGGTGGAAAATCACCTGCCCACCCCCTTTTTCCACATTAAATAGAAGCTTATAACCGGTCGATGAAATCCCCACCTTTTTGGCCATCTCTTTTGCGACCATTACGAGTTCTGCAACAATCTTTTGGTCCGGGTCCGTTAAGTCATTGATACTCCGAATATGTTTTTTGGGAACCACCAGAAGATGCACCGGTGCGTGGGGATTGATATCTTTAAATACGACTAGTGTTTCGTTTTCATATAAAAATTCCGTGCCCGTATGGCCGGCTGAAATGGTGCAAAAAAGACATTCTTTTTCCATGTCGGAAAAACCTCCTTCTAAATGGGATTGGATGAAACCGGGTTGGATTTGCCAAACAATATTTTGATTTGAAAATGAGTGCGACGATTTAAAAAAAACGGGCCAAGCCCGCTTCAAACTGCTCCATGTCTATAATCCGTACAGTCCATTTTGTCAATCATCCGCCCGCACCCGTCCAAATGTCCACTTCCCGTTTAATGTGGATTTTTCAACGGATGCTTCGAGTCTCAATAAAAATCGCTGTCGCGGCACTTCGACCGCCCCCATGCGGACCATGTGTTCCGTGCGAACCTGGCAATCGATCATATCAAAAGAAAGTTGTTTGAGATGACGGGCTAAAAATACAAGGGCTACTTTTGAGGCATTACTGATGTGGGCAAACATCGACTCTCCAAAAAAAGATCCCCCCAGAGAAACCCCGTAAAGCCCGCCACACAATTTACCGTCCTGCCAGCTCTCAACTGAATGTGCAAATCCCGCCTCATGGAGCCTGCAGTAGGCCTCTATCATGTCCGACCCGATCCAGGTCCCCTCCCCCTGATTTTGCCGGATGTGAGCGCAAGCGGTGATGACCTCCCGGAATGCCTCGTCCATCGTAATACGAAATATCTTTTTATTCAGGATTTTTTTGAGACTTTTGGACAGGTTCAATTGTTCCGGGAACAGGACCAGCCTGGGATCCGGAGACCACCATAAAATCGGATCGCCGTCTGAATACCAGGGGAAAATGCCCATTTTGTAAGCCAGCAAAAGCCGCTTTTGGCTTAAATCACCCCCAACAGCCAAAAGCCCGTCTTTCTCAGCCAGATGGGGTGGCGGAAAAGTAATTTCATCTGAGAGCAGATAGACCGGCATAACGTCAGTTAGTGACCATCCACAAACGGCATCTTTTGGCCCGGAGCGGCGTTTTCGCTCTTTTGAAATCCTCGACATAGCCTGCTATGCCTGCGGTTTCAAAATTGCTCAAGCCTTGCTCTGAACCAAAATCTACCATTTGTGGACGGACGTTAGTTATTAAGTGGGAGCCGGCTTTTTCCGAGCCGAGTGGTCAAAGGAGAGTTTATCTTCTTTTACGTCAATGAAAACCTCGCCGCCTTTTTCAAGGGACCCGAACAGGATATCCTCGGAGATCACATCCTTGATCGCAGATTGAATAACCCGGGCCAGAGGCCGGGCTCCATATCGAGGGTCATAGCCTTTTTTGGCCAACCAGCTTCTTGCGGTGGCGGATAGGGACAGGACCACTTTTTTCGGCGACAGTTGTCCGTTCAATTCAGCCATGAACTTGTCCACGATTTTTTCCATAAGGGACACATCCAATGCATTGAAATTGATAATCCCATCCAGGCGGTTTCTGAACTCCGGGCTGAAAATTCGTTCCACAGCCCGTTTCCCTTTATCCGGAAGGTCATTTTTAGGATTGCCGAAACCGATGGTCAGTGTATCCATCTCCCGGGCACCGGCATTGGAGGTCATGATCACAATCACATTTCTAAAATCAGCTTTTTTACCGGTATTGTCGGTCAGGGTTGCGTGATCCAGCACCTGAAGCAGAATATTAAAAATATCGGGGTGGGCTTTTTCAATTTCATCAAGCAGCAAAACACTGTAAGGATGCTTGCGAATACCATCTGTGAGCAGTCCGCCCTGATCGAACCCGATATATCCGGGTGGCGCACCGATCAACCGCGCAACCGCGTGTTTTTCCATATATTCGCTCATATCAAATCGGAAAAAATGAACACCCAAATTAAGTGAAATTTGGCGTGCCACCTCGGTCTTTCCGACACCGGTCGGTCCGGTGAAAAGAAACGATCCGATCGGTTTTTCAGGTGTTCGAAGTCCTGCGCGAGTCCGCTTGATGGCCGTCACAATCGATTTGACGGCATCCTCCTGCCCAAACACCGTCTCTTTCAACCGATTTTCCAAAGTTTCCAGTTTGGCTTTGTCGGACAGAGATACATTTACCGTAGGAATCCGGGCCATTTTAGCAACAATTTTTTCGATATCCGACGGATGGATTTTTTTTCTGCGAGAAGATCCCGACAGCCTCACAAACGCACCCGCCTCATCGATTACATCAATCGCCTTGTCCGGCAAATACCGATCATTGATGTATTTGGCGGAAAGCTCAACTGCGGATTTCACTGCCGGATCCGTATAGATGATCCCATGATGTTCTTCATACCGTGACTTGAGTCCCCTTAGAATCCGGACTGTTTCCAAAACTGTGGGCTCGGACACATCAATTTTTTCAAACCGGCGGGACATGGCCCGATCTTTCTCAAAATGGTTTTTGTACTCTTCATAAGTGGTCGATCCGATACATCTCAGCTCTCCCGTGTCAAATACCGGTTTTAATATATTGGACGCATCCATGGATCCGCTGCTCGTTGCCCCGGCACCCACAATGGTATGGATTTCATCGATAAAAAGGATCGTGTTCTTTTCCTTTGTTAACTCTCCGATCACCGATTTGAGGCGCTGCTCAAAATCACCTCTAAATTTGGTTCCAGCCAACAATGTCCCCATATCCAGAGAATAGATCCGTACACCCTGGAAGATATCCGGAATATCGTTGTTATAAATTTTCTGAACCAATCCTTCTGCCAGGGCGGTTTTTCCCACACCCGGGTCTCCCACGAAAATGGGGTTATTTTTTCGTCGCCGGCACAGGACCTGCATGGTTCTTTCCAATTCGCGTTCCCGCCCGATCAAGGGATCAAACTTTCCCTGTTTGGCCTTTTCCAGAAGATCAATGGTAAACATCTCCAATGGCCCCGGCTTTTTCTTCTTCTCTGATTTTTGAGTTTCGGTAAAGCCGCCATCCTCGACTTGAAAGAGATCTTTGGGAATATTATGGGAGATATGATTGAGAATATCCAGGCGTGTGATGCCTTCTTTGTTTAAAAAATAGGCTGCATGTGAATCGGTTTCCAAAAAAAGAGACACCAGGATGTCGCTGATTTCCACCTCTTCTTTTTCCGCAGAACGGACATGGTTCACCGCCCTTTGAATGACCCGTTGAAATCCGATGGTCTGTTGAAAAATATAATCATCATCTTTGGAAATCGACGGCATCTTTTCTTTAAAAAATTGTTGAAGCATTTCTATTATATTTTCGACATTTCCGCCACACGCATCAATGGTTTCTCTCCCGGTTTCATCATGCAAGATGGCAAACAGAATATGTTCCACAGAGACGTATTCATGGCGTCTTGTCTTGGCTTCATTGACAGCGAACCCAAGCGTGGCACTGAGGTCTTTGCTAATCATCGTTTTATTCTTCTTCCATGGTACATTTTAGTGGAAAGCCATTTTCCCGAGCAAAAACTTGTACGGTATCCACTTTGGTTTCAGCGACTTCAAAGGTATAGACGCCGCACAGTCCGGTTCCGGCTTTATGAACATTTAACATGATCAGAGTCGATTCCTCAAACGTTTTATTAAAAATCCGCATAAGAATTTCGACCACAAAATCCATAGTCGTGTAATCGTCATTGTGCAGCAAAACCCGGTACATGGAAGGTTCGACGACTTCCTGGTCCGCTTCCATACTCACATCCTGCTGCAGATCGGGGCTTTCTTTACCCACGGTTCCTAACTCCTGCTGAACGGTCATTTTTTAAGATTCTATTAAAATATAAATGTGATCCGATGAAAAATCAACCCCATGACTGTGAGTTCCGTTGTTGCTACCGGCCACAGCACTTTTTATACTTTTTACCGCTACCGCAGGGACAGGGCGCGTTCCTCCCGGTTTTCTTTTTCCCCCGTTTAACCGGTTGCTTCCCGGCACCGGCATCCTCTCCGCCTGAAAAAATCATGGATTGCTCTTTAGGCCTTCTCAAATCTTCAAGCTTCTCCGGTTCGGCCAGTTGAATCCGAAACAAAATCCCGAGGGTTTCTTCTTTGATCCTGGAAATCATGTCGTTGAAGAGTTCAAATCCCTCTTTTTTGTATATCATCAGCGGATCCTGCTGCGCGTACCCTCTCAACCCGATCCCTTCTTTTAAGTGATCCATGCTTAAAAGATGATCTTTCCACAGGTTATCCACGGTCTGAAGCATCACAAACCGCTCCAATTCTCTAAACTCATGTTCTCCCACAACCGCTTCCTTATCCTGGTACGCTTTGAGAGCTGCATCATTGATCAAAGCCACCACCTCGTTCCCATCGACGCCCTCTAACATATCGATGTTCAAATCCAAATTGACGGCAAATTGTTTGAAAACGGCTTCTTTGAGACCTTTTAAGTCCCACTCATCATAGGGTGCTTTGGGATCGACAAAATTGTCTGACATGTTTTCAGCTTTGTCTTTGATCATATCTTGGATGGCGCTTTTTAAGCTTTTGCCGCTCAACGCCTCCCGGCGCTGTCGATAGATCACCTCCCGCTGCTGATTCATCACATCGTCATATTTGATGAGCTGCTTGCGGATATCAAAATTGTGTCCCTCCACCTTTCCCTGAGCATTTTCAATGGCTTTGCTGATGAGGTTGTGTTCGATCGGCTCCCCTTCTTCCATTCCCAGCTTTTCCATGATTCCCGTGATCCGTTCACCACCAAAAATTCGCAGCAGATCATCTTCAAGCGCCAGATAAAACCTTGAAGATCCGGGATCACCCTGTCGCCCGGCCCGTCCCCGCAGCTGGTTGTCGATCCGCCGACTCTCGTGCCTTTCGGTTCCTAAAATACGCAAACCGCCCCGTTTTATAACACCCTCTCCCAGGACAATATCCGTTCCCCTTCCCGCCATGTTGGTGGATATGGTAACCGCATTTTTCTGGCCGGCCATGGAAATGATTTCCGCCTCTTTTTTATGGTTTTTAGCATTTAGAATCGAGTGTTTAATTCCTCGTTTACGCAGTTTTTTACTTAAATCTTCAGACACATCAATTGAAATGGTCCCCACCAAAACCGGTTGTCCTTTTTCGTGGAGCATTTCTATCTCATCTAAAACCGCATTGTATTTCTCTTTTTTGGACTTGTAAATCGCGTCCGGGTAATCGGTCCGGATCATGGGTTCATTGGTGGGAATGACCATCACGTCAAGGTTATATATTTTTTTAAATTCAGAAGCTTCAGTATCGGCCGTCCCGGTCATACCGGCGAGTTTGTCATACATTCTGAAATAATTTTGAAATGTGACCGTGGCCAGCGTTTGATTTTCATTTTCTACTTTAACATTTTCCTTTGCCTCCAACGCCTGATGTAAACCTTCACTGTACCGCCGGCCGGGCATGAGACGACCGGTGAATTCATCTACAATGATGACTTCCCCGTCCTTTATAATGTAGTCTACATCCCGTTTGAAGAGCGCATGGGCTTTGAGCGCCTGATTGATGTGGTGCAACAGTTCGATATATTTTGGATCATATAAATTTTCAACCTTGAGGCTGGCTTCAGCATGGGCAACCCCCTCATCGGTCAGTACAACAGATCGGGCTTTTTCATCGACGGTATAATCTTTTTCCTTTTTGAGTCGCGGAACGATGTTGTTAATCTGATAATAGAGATGGGTCGATTTTTCCGCAGGCCCGGATATGATCAACGGCGTTCGCGCCTCGTCGATCAAAATGCTGTCCACCTCGTCCACAATGGCATAGTTCAGCTCCCCCTGGACCAGCGACTCTCGATCAAATTTCATGTTGTCCCGGAGGTAATCAAAACCGAATTCGTTATTGGTTCCATATGTGATATCCGACCCGTAGGCTTGCTTTCGCTCGTCATCATCCATACCATGGACGATGGTACCCACAGACAGCCCCAAAAAGCGGTAAATATTTCCCATCCACTCGGTATCTCGTTTGGCCAGATAATCATTTACAGTGATAATATGAACGCTGCCGGTTAACGCGTTCAGATAGGCCGGAAGGGTGGCGGCCAGGGTTTTACCTTCTCCGGTTTTCATTTCTGCAATCTTTCCATAATGTAACACGATGCCGCCGATGAGCTGTGCATCAAAATGCCTCATTTTCAGAGTCCGTACGGATGCTTCCCGAACCGTGGCAAATGCTTCAGGCAAAATATCATCCAGTACTTCCCCTTTTTCGATCCGTTTTTTGAATAATTCAGTCTGTTGCTTAAGCGCGTCATCATTCAATTCACTTATTTCCGGTTCCAGGGCATTTATTTGATCTGCCAAAGGCTGGAGTTTTTTTAGCTCCCGTTCATTTTTGCTGCCAAATACTTTTGTTAGAAGATCAAAAACCATTTCTTTAAATTTCCTCCATGGCCGTTATATTCGTGAATTTTTTTAAAAAATATCAATATTATAACAAATTAAGTTATTTTTTACGAATTGATAAACAAAAAAACAATAATTGATCGTCTGTTAACTCGTTTCCATCCACGACTTTAAAATAAACAAAAGCGGTGTCCCGTTCAGAAATGTGCCGTTTTTTGTTCCGATCAAGGGCCCACAAGGGTTTGCGGTGAAGCATATGTGCGATACACCGCGTCCGAAAATCTGTTCAAGAACGCCGAGCTAAGGCAAAGAGAGCCTTTTATGGATAGACACTAACAAAAAATGCTCTATTTCGCATCAGACAATTAGGCGTTTTTCGAACAAGACCGCCTACTGATACCAAAATAACACTGACCGTCCCCTTATTTTTGTTGATTGATTCTGATATGCGGACTGGAAAATCGTATCATAAAATGGCAGGTGAAAAAAGGGAGAAGGCCATCAGGTTGAGTTTATACACGCATATAAGGGCGCGATGAAAGCCGGTTGTGAGGAAAAAGGATGTTTTTAAAAATTTAATTCAATTTTAGATATATTTTTGTAAGCCGGCCCTAGCGCATAACAGCATGTTAACCCATGAAATTTCAGATGGATGGTCCTCTGAATATGAACAGGGGGATAAGCGGTCTTCCCCCTGTTCATTTTTAACTTTTAAATTGATTATGCAATACCGAGTTTGTATTTCAAAGATTTTAAGGTATTTTTCATCAACATGGTAATCGTCATGGGCCCGACGCCACCCGGAACCGGCGTAATGGCACCGGCAATCTCTTTAGCAGCTTCAAAATCCACATCGCCCTTTAAAATGGCAATTTTCTTCCCGGTTTTTTCACTGATTTTTTCACCCACGCGATTGACGCCCACATCGATCACGCATGCCCCCGGCTTGATCCACTCCGGTTTCACCAAATCAGGAACACCGGCAGCCACAATTAAAATATCCGCCCGTTTGCAATGTCCCGCCAGATCCCGGGTCCGGGTGTGCACCACCGTGACCGTCGAATTGGCGCCTTCTCCTTTCTGTAACATCATATTGGCAATCGGTTTTCCAACAATGTTGGATCTTCCGACAACCACTACTTCGGCACCGCTGGTTTCCACACCGCTACGTACGATCAGCGCCTGAATACCGGCCGGTGTGCAGGGCAGGAATTTCACCCCTGTTCCGCCGATCATGAGACGACCCACGTTGACCGGATGAAAACCATCCACATCCTTATCCGGATCAATGGCATTGAGCACCTTTTTTTCGTCAATATGCTTGGGCAGGGGAAGTTGAACCAGAATGCCGTTAATGGAGTCGTCGTTATTGTATTTGTCGATCAGCCCCAAAAGTTTCTCTTCCGATATGGTCTCCGGCTGACTGTCCTGAATCTCTTTGAAACCGACTCGGTGAGCGGTTTTGATTTTCAGGGTAACATAGGAAATGGAAGCGGGGTTTTCACCGATCAAAATGGTGACCAGTCCCGGAACAACACCATGCGCCTCTTTGATCTTAGCGGTTTCCGCGGTAATCTCCTCAAGAATTTCCTCTCGAATTACAGTCCCTTTGATTAATTTTGCCGCCATGCTTTTTCTCCTTTCTAAATGTTTTTCGGGTATCTTAATGACATCTAATGCACTATAATAGTGTTATATTCTTAAAAAATTGGGATCTAAATAAGCCAAATTCCATCCCCTGTCAAGTCCAGACCCTGTCTATGGGACATATTTAATCCGAACTTTAACAACAGGATCTCTATAATGGATACGGCACCTGCATGAGGCCTGCCGTTGTATCCTTGCCCAACATGATATTCATATTCTGCACCGCTTGGCCCGCCGCCCCTTTCACCAGGTTGTCGATGGCTGATATCACGATGAGCCGATGGTTGGAGCGATCCAGCGAAAACCCGATGTCACAAAAATTGGTTCCACGGACATACCGTGTATCCGGAAGTGAATCGTCACTTCTTAACCGAATAAACGGTGCTTGAGAATAAAAGCGTTCAAAACATTGCTGAATATTTTCCGACTTCACTTTTTCTTTAACCGTGAGGTAAATTGTGGTCAGCATCCCCCGAGTCATGGGAACCAAATGGGGAACAAAAGTAATCCGAACAGGTTCACCGGCTTCAACACCAAGGATCTCCTCCATTTCAGGTCTGTGACGATGGCGGACGATATTATAGGCCTTTAACGACTCATTGACTTCACAAAAATGAGTCGTCAGCGATAATGTTTTGCCGGCGCCGCTCACCCCCGATTTTGAATCCACCACAATATTTTGGGTATCGATGAATCCGGATCTCATCAGAGGAATCAGCGGCAGCAATGTGCTCGTGGGATAACAACCGGGGTTTCCAACAAGGTCAGCGCTTTTTATCTCGTGAGTATAGACTTCACTGAGTCCGTAAACCGCTTTTTTAAGAAGATCGACAGCTGTGTGTGGCTGGTAAAAAGACTCATAGGTGGCTGCGTCTTTGAACCTGAAATCAGCACTCAGATCAATCACTTTTTTCTGTTTCGCCATCAGACCGGGAACAATTTCCATCGGTAACTGATGGGGAAGCGCGATAAATACCACATCTGTTTTGTCGCACACCTCATTTAATTCAAATTTGCAACACTTCAAATCCGTCATCCGGCCCATGGACGGATAGATATCCTCAAATAAAACGCCCGCATACTGTCGGGATGTCAAAATCGTCACTTCAACATCCGGATGCCCTGACAGAATTCTGACCAGTTCCGCGCCGGCATACCCCGTGGCACCCACAATACCTGCTCTAATCATGCAACCCCCTATAAATTTGACTGAACATTCAATGTCGTTTTTCTGTTATCATGAATGAATTAAATTTCAAGATAAACCTTTTTAATAAATGGATCGTTTGCTGTTTGATCCCATGATTTTATACCGCCCCCGACTCTCGATTGAAAATTTGAAGTAAATCCGCCTGGATCTAAGCAAATAATCAAAATTCTCGTTTAGACACTATACGATGGCCATTCACACCTTGAAATAAATGCAGCATCGGTGAGGAGTCCGAACCACTCGATAAATGATAGCGGAGTGGATGATCGTCACCGGAAACAGATGCTGTTTGAGACTGTTAGGAATCGTTTTGAATGAACAACGCCCTCGCGACAATTTATTATTTATACCTTAAATTTGGGTCAACCCCCACGTCCCGTTTAAATATATCATTTGTTCATTCATTACAATCCCTTATAGTCGAGTTCATCTGTTTTTGGTGATGATTATCCACGGAGCGCTTCTGTTTATGAAAACACTCTTTCCATTTTTTTTTGTGCGATACAATGTCCATTCATAAATGGCCCTTTTTTCCCTGCTCGGTGTTCTTAACCAGGTTTCCGATTGCAGCGTATAATATGTACGCTTCCTGTACCGCTTTGAGGGGACCGTATACCCTTGTGCGGCCATTGCAAAAAATTGCCGAATTTCGTTTTTGATTTGTAGCAAGCTGTGCCCAACTTGCTCAGGTAAAACTTGCGCATTTTTTGAATTGGACCCTTCTATTATTTATTTGAAAATCGATAAAGAATTTTCCGATCCACTCGGTAAATGATAGCGGAGGGGATGATCGTCGCCGAAAACAGATGCTGTTTGAGACTGTTAGGGGTCGTTTTGAATGAATAACGCCCTTGCGATAATTTATTATTTATACCTGATATCAGGGCCAACCGTCATGCCCTGTTTAATTATCTCGTGTCCGTCCACAAATGGTAGATATTGGTTCAAAGCAAGGCTTGAGCAATTTTGAAACCGCAGGCATAGCGGGCTATGTCGAGGATTTCAAAAGAGAGAAAACGCCGCTCCGGGCCAAAAGATGCCGTTTGTGGATGGACACTATCTCATTTGTTCATTCATTACGAACCCTTATAGTCGAGTTCATCCGTTTTTGGTGATGATTATCCCCGGAGCGCTTCTGTTTATGAAAATACCCTTCCCCTTTTCTTTGTGATATAGAGTCCATCCACACTCTAAAATAAAAAGGAGAGACACCTGTGGGTGGCGAAACTGAAATTGTGGCTATTGTGGATGAAAACAACCGGTTGGTCGGAGCGGAACCGCGCTTTCGGATGCGGGCTTTAGGTCTAATCCACCGCGCGACTTATATTCTGGTATTTAACTCTAACGGTGACCTATTTCGTCACAAACGAACCCGAGACAAAGATGTCTATCCCGGATATTATGATGTTGTCGCAGGTGGGGTGGTGCTTACCGATGAGTCCTATGATGTAGCCGCCGAAAGAGAGCTTGAAGAAGAACTTGGAATCAGAAATGTGCCCCTGACCCCCCTTTTCGAATTTTTTTTCAAAGACTCCACCACCCGTGTCTGGGGCAAAGCTTATCAGTGCGTCTATGATGGCGCAATGCAACTCCAAAAGGAAGAGATTGAAAGCGGGGAATTTTGTCAAGTTGAGGACATTTTCAAATCCACTGAAAAAGATCCGTATACCCCTGACGGACTGTATGTACTCAAACGTTATATTCAAAAAAAGCATAAAGCCGAGGCCGAAAACTGATCGGAATTTAATTTTCTTTTGAAAGTCTGGAAAATTCCAACCCCTGATCAAATTTACAAATCTAAAAGCAATGTTGTGCTTCAAAAAACCGGTTGCAGCCGATGGTTGCCGCTGGGGTAACATTGTCAAAGTCCAGACCACTGCTTGCCAAAAAAGAGCCAGTCTGATAAATAATCGTCATGCAAATAGATGCTCACAACCGGTCAATTATTCTGGCCTCTCAATCCCCCAGGCGCAAATACCTGCTTCAACAAGTCGGGCTGACGTTCTCGGTTATTCCCAGTTTGATTCCGGAAAATCCGATTCTTCACTCAAGTCCGGAGCAGTACGTCAAAGACTTGTCGGAACAAAAGGCCGCTGATATTTCAAAAAAGCACCCGGAGAGTTGGGTAATTGGAGCGGATACGATTGTTCTTTCCGACGGTCATGTATTGGGAAAACCCCGCAACCGGTCTGACGCTTGGAACATGTTAAAACAATTAAGCGGGAACACCCATACGGTTTTAACCGGTTATACGATTTGCTGCAAAGCGAATCAAAAGCAATTTTCAGAGACCGTGAAAACAGAAGTTACTTTTAAGAACCTGTCCGATTCGGAAATTAAATGGTACATCAACACCGAAGAACCCTTTGACAAAGCCGGTGCTTACGGCATACAAGAGGTCGGCATGTTTTTAGTAAAACAGATTAACGGGTCTTATACCAATGTGGTGGGACTGCCGGTTTGTGAAGTGATGACTTTTTTGATCAAAGAAGGTGTTCTGCCTGATCTGTTGCCCCCTACCCATGCATGATCAAGGAATCCGATTGTTGAAAAAAAGATACGACAGCGTTATGAATCACATCAAGGAAGCGGCCATCGGATGCGGTCGGGACCCGAAAAGCATCCGTTTGGTGGGTGTCAGTAAAACGGTTCCGCCCGATCGGGTTAAAGAGGCCATCGACGCCGGTGTCACCATCGTTGGAGAAAACTATGTCCAGGAAGCACGTGAAAAATTCAACGCACTCGCCGCTTACGACGTGTCATGGCATTTCATCGGGCATCTTCAATCCAATAAGGCCAAATACGTCGTGAGACTGTTTGATCTCATCCATTCCATCGACAGCTTCAAATTGGCGCGGGAACTGAACAAACAGGCTCATAAAATCAACAAAATACAAAATATTCTAATCCAGGTGAACATCGCTCAGGAATCCGCCAAATCAGGGGCGGAAGCCGAAGCGGTATTTGAGTTGATAAACGGCATCTCGGCCCTAAACAATCTCCGGGTCAGGGGCTTGATGACCCTGCCGCCGTTTTTCAATGCTCCTGAGAAAGTCAGGCCCTATTTTTCCGCCTTGAGAGATCTTCGAAACCAGCTTCAGAAACACAAATGGCAAAATGTCGACATGCAGGAGCTCTCCATGGGAATGACCGGTGATTTTCAAGTCGCCATTGAAGAGGGCGCAACTCTTGTGCGGATTGGGACCGCTATTTTCGGAAAACGGAAATGAAAATTCTGCTTCATACATGTTGTGGGCCCTGCTGCATTTATCCTGTTCAATCACTTCGCTCAGAAGGACTTGATGTCATGGGGTTTTTTTTCAGGTCCAACATCCACCCGTACCAGGAATGTATGCGACGGGAAGAGACTCTCAAAACGTACGCCCAAACCATCAATCTCAAAATTATTGTCGAATCGGGTTATGACTTAGAAGGTTTTTTGCAAAAAATGGTATTCCGGGAACCGGATCGGTGTGCGATCTGTTACCACCAGCGCCTTAAAGCAACAGCGGCTCTGGCCCGTCGAGGCCACTTTGATTCATTTTCGACAACGCTGCTGTTCAGTAAATTTCAAAATCATGATAAAATCAAACAATTGGGGATATCCATCGGTCGTTCCTTTGACATCCCCTTTTTATACCGCGATTTTCGTACCGGGTGGACGGAAGGTGTTCAGAAATCCAAGGCCCTTAATATGTATCGTCAGCAATACTGCGGCTGTATTTACAGTGAAAAGGAACGGTACTTTAAACGCGCATCCGGACAATCGGGTTAGTACGGAATCGACCACTTAGTATTTGCGCTCATTTTTCCCGTAAAGCAACTTTTTACGGGACCATCTAAAATTTTTTATCCAAAAATCGGCTCAATATGTTTGGCAATTTTATTTACTTCATCGTGGCACTTCTGATTTACGCCACCCACCAGCCGGTAAAAGAGTCGAACTTGGGAACGGTTCAAACTTTTTTGCTGTTTCTTTTACTGATAGTCTGTTTTACAATTTTCACATGGTTCCAATTTAATCGGCTGAAAATACAGCTATCACGCCCCCACGCATTCAATCTTGACCACAAATTCAGCGGGACGCTGACGCACCTGTCGGTCCTGGCCATCGCCATTTTCGCCATCGATATTTATCTTCTGAACCTCAACTCCTTTTTTTTCCATATCCCTGTTTTGGCTTCCATCCCCACACTTCAAGCTCTTTTTTTTATCGCTCTTTTTATCGGATACCTCTCCATCGTTTGGGCGATCGCCTATAATCTTTATGTTGAACTCTACCATGTGGACATTAGCCGTAAATCGTATGTCCTCTCAAATATTTCATTTGCAATTCCGGTACTGCTGCCCTGGTTCCTTTTATCCGGTATTTCGGACATTATTTTTTTACTCCCTTTTGATTTCCTGAAGCAATTTTTATCAACCACTTACGGTGAAATTATCTATTTCCTGATCTTTTTATTTGCCGTTGCCATTTTCGGGCCGGTGATCATACAAAAATTCTGGGGTTGCAAACCCCTTGAAGACGGGTATGCCCGGAACCGCATTGAAACACTTTGTAAGGAAGCCGGATTGGTTTTTGCCGACATTTTGTACTGGCCCATCTTCGGTGGAAAAATGATGACGGCCGGAGTGATGGGGTTGATCAAAAATTTTCGGTACATCCTGGTGACCGATGCCTTGATTGAACTGCTCGAACCCTACGAGGTCGATGCGGTCATTGCCCATGAAATCGGTCATGTTAAAAAGAAACATCTTTTTTTCTATCTCCTCTTTTTTATAGGGTATCTGTTGATTTCACTAGCTGCATTTGATGTCATTATTTATTTTATTATCTACATTGAACCGCTGTATCAGTTATTCAACAATGCCGAGTTTGGGCAATCCACGATGGCTTCAATCCTGTTTAGCCTGTTTATCATCAGCCTTTTTTGGGTCTATTTCCGATATATCTTTGGCTACTTTATGCGCCATTTCGAACGGCAGGCCGACACTTACGTCTATTCGGTCATCCAAAATGCACAACCCTTGATCTCAACCTTAAAAAAAATCGCATGGATCAGCGGGCAACCCATGGACAAGCCCAACTGGCATCACTTCAGCATTCAGGAGCGGATTGATTATTTGTTAAAATGTGAAGAAAACCGGGGGTGGGTGAACCTTCATGATAAAAAATTAAAAAAAGGGATTTTCTTTTATCTCATCGGCCTTCTGCTGGTGGGAGTCATCGGTTATCAAACCAATTTCGGGGAAACAGGTAAAAAAATCAATGCCCTTTTTTTTGAAAAAATAATTGAAAGAGAGATTCAAAAAAACCCTGATAACGGACAACTATACGCCACTTTGGGCGATTTATACTTTCGCGCCGACAGGTATGAAGAGACGGTTTCAGCTTATGAGAATGCACTTGCACTAAAACCCGACAATGCAAGCGTATTGAATAACCTGGCATGGTTGTATGCTACCAGCACCGATTACCGGTTTCAGAATCCGGATCGGGCCGTCATGCTTGCAACACAGGCGCTTTTGCATGAAAAATCATCCCATATCTATGATACACTGGGGGAAAGCCTTTTTGTCAACAGGCAGTATGCTAAGGCGGTTACCGCGGGAAGAGAAGCGTTAAAGTTAGCAACGGGAGATCGATCCTATTATGAAAAACAACTGAAAAAATTCATGAAGGGTCTGGATGAAAATTAAGGTATGCAGTTACCCGGAAGTCGGTTTATTTTTTTGAGATCTTTCAGAGAGCAGTTTATAAATGTTCCGGTCTGCCTGATTTAAACGATGGGCGAGAACTTCAAAGAGATGCGAGGCGACATGGGGATATTTTTCAATAATCTCCGGTAATTTTTCACCCGGAAAACGCCTGATCACCGATCGTTGATAAGAGATGATGGATGCGGATCGCGGTTCCCCCGTAATGGCGCTCATCTCCCCAAAATATTCTCCGGGCTGAACGATCTGTGCGATTTTTTTGCCCCCTTTGACTACGATGACCGATCCCTGAACCAGCATGAAAAAATCTTTGTCCGTATTCCCTTCCCGGACAATCGCCTCCCGGTCCTCGTATTGTTCCACATCCGGGTTGACCAGATACTCAGGCAGGGCCTCTTTGGTGATGTTGGTCCGTTTCAGAATTTCTTCAATACTGGTTACGCCTCTGCGAACCTTTTCCAGACCGGCTTCACGCAGGGTAATCATCCCCTCCTGGACGGCTATTTTTCTTAGCTGGTCCTCTGGAAGATTGGCATTGATGGCTTTTTCAACCTCCTCGGTAACCTCCATAATTTCATATAACCCGAGACGGCCCTTGTAACCGGTGCCGTTGCATGCCGAACAGCCTTTTTTTTGGTATGGCTTCAGCTCCGGTATTTCATCTCTTGAAAACCCCATATTTTCCAGATCGCTGGGATCCATATCTCCCTCAGGGATTCTGCATTCGGGGCACAGTTTTCTGGCAAGACGTTGTGACAATACCATCGACACCGATGATGCCAACATGTAGCTTGGAATGCCGATATCTACCATCCGGGCGATGGTGGATGGTGAATCATTGGTGTGAAGGGTCGCAAAAACAAGATGGCCGGTCATAGCGGCTTTGATGGCAATTTCTGCCGTTTCCAGATCCCGGATCTCTCCCACCATAATAACATCCGGATCCTGCCGCAAAAACGCTCTCAGAGCCCGGGCAAAGGTCATGCCCACCTTTTCCTTCACATTGACCTGATTGATGCCTCTGAAATTAAATTCAACCGGATCTTCAACCGTCAGTATTTTCGTATCTTCCGTATTCAGCGTATTGAGAATGGAGTAAAGGGTGGTGGTCTTCCCGCTTCCGGTGGGACCGGTGACCAGAAGCAATCCATAAGGACGGGATATACATCGCTTGATGACACTAAATGCCGCCTCTTCAAAGCCCAATTTGGTCAAATCCACATTGAGTGCGCCACGGTCAAGAATCCGCATAACAATGCTCTCGCCAAAAAGCGTCGGCAACGTGGAAACCCGAATATCCACCCCCTTTTTTCTACCAAAGCTCATTTTAATCCGACCGTCCTGGGGTACCCGACGCTCCGCAATATCCAGGCCGGACAAAATCTTAACCCTGGAATTAAGAGCATTTTTGATGGAAACCGGCAGGTTCATGGATTTGTAGAGACTTCCGTCCAGCCGGTATCGGATCTGTAAGGAATTTTCAAACGGTTCGATATGGATATCACTCACGCCGTCATTGATGGCTTTGATCAAAATGCCGTTGACCAACTTGATAATCGGCGCGTCGGAAGCCAGATATTCATCCCGCTCATCTTCGCTCTCGCCAACCCGCTGCATTTCGATTTCCCCTTCGGCTTCGGAAACCAGGGATCCGAAATCGTCCACTGCTATGACGTGCTCTTCCTCTTCTTCTTCCTCTTTGAACGCGAAATATGTATCGAACTCTTTATCGTCAATTTTATAAAATTTTCGATACGCTTCCACGATCTCTTTTTCCGTGGAAACACTGACGTTTAAGGTTGTACCCAGTTCTTTTTGCAGGTTTTCGACGTCCAAAGTATTGGTCGGCTCCGCCATGGTCACCCGCATTCCGTCGCGGGTGGTTGCCAGCGGAAAGGCCAGATACTTTTTAGCCGTTTCATAGACCAGGGTTTCAAATAGTTTCTGATCCGGCTTAATTTTTTTTAATTTGGCGGCAGGGTAGTTATAACGGCGACTTAAGACGTTGACGATCGTCGAATCCTCGACATATCCCAGGTGAAGAAGGATGGTGCTCAGCATTCCGCCGTTGGACTTTTGAAAATCTAAAGCGTGCTTGAGTTGGGTGCCGGTAATCTGCCCCTCTTTGGACAGAATTTCTCCAATTTTTGTTTTTCCGGCTCCGGACTGGTCCCGGACAGTCGCTTTGAGGCTGGTACTCTTTTGATTCATGGATCGGGGGTGGACGGGAGCGTTGATTTTTCTGGGTTTAGTCGCCATTAAATACCTGTGTATTTATCCGGTAAAAAGGTTTCGGGGTCAAACCCTTTTTTCTCAATGATTCTTTTTTGAAACCACTCCCGGTGATCCTTTTGAAAAGTGCCGGAAAATCTTCTTGGATCCTCCCCCTATCAAAAGGGCACCCATCAGATAAAAACAGAACCGAATGAAAAATAGGGCGGATGAAAATTGCTTGATCTTTTCAATTTCCGGCATAACCTGGGGGATTCGAATAAAAACACCAATGCCGACTATCAACAGTGCCGTTCCCCAAATCAATTGGATTTTCGATTTACCGTCAATCTGGTTCATACGTCTAATAATAATAAATTACAAGAAAAAAATAGGTGGTTCGGTCTCAGTGCAAAAAATCACTGTCAACGTATCCGACAATCGAATACTTAATTTGGACATACCACAATGTATCAATTTCAATTAATACCCGCGATTCTTCAAATAATTAAAAATATTTAAATCAATTGGACAAGGCACCCCACCGGATAAAATGATTTATCCTTCTAAACCGCCTCTAAAGTTTGCGGTTCGTTTTTCCAGAAAAGCGGTGGTTCCTTCCTTGGCATCCGCGCTGGCGATACAGAGGGAGAAAGCGTCGATTTCCATCAGGCACCCGGTGTTCAAATCGACATTCATCCCGCGGTTTATGACTTCCTTGGCAGCCCTTATAGACACCTTCCCTTTTGAAGCAATGTTTTTAGCGGTCTTCATAACCGCTTCCATTAATGCGGACTGTGGGAAAACCTGGTTTGCCAGCCCCATCTCTTTGGCTTCCTGGGCATTGATCATTTTGCCGGTAAAAATCATCTCTTTGGCACGATTTGTCCCGATGAGTCTCGGCAACCTTTGGGTCCCGCCAAATCCCGGGATCAGGCCCAGATTGATTTCCGGCTGGCCGAACATGGCATTTTCAGAAGCATAAACAAAATCACATGCCAGTGCGATTTCAGTTCCACCACCCAGTGCAAATCCGTTTACAGCACCGATCACCGGAATACTCAAGTCTTGGAGTTTATTGATGATTATCTGACTTTTGGAAGTATAAAGTTTTGTTTCGAGCGGGTTAAAGGTGGCCAGTTCCGAAATATCAGCCCCGGCTACAAACGCTTTGTCACCCGATCCGGTCAGTATCAGCACCCGGATATCCGGGTTGTCATGAACCGCATCAAGTGCGTCGGACAATTCGCTCAAAAGTTCACTGCTCAGGGCGTTTAGTACCTCGGGACGATTAAATGTGATGATAGAAATGTTTTTCTCAATAGTAACAACCAGATGTTGATATGCCATTTTTCCCTCCGTTAAACTTTGTAATAAGTCAATTCCATCAAAAATTATATCATTTTATTGAAACTCATTTGAGATTAAAGCACCCGGGCTCAGTTCATTGCCGCCAGGGCCGGAGAATTGACTGTGGGTTCCGTATATCGGGTTGCTGATGGACGCATCTGCTGTATATATCGTTTCAGACCCATAACAATGGCTTCGGCAATATGATCCTGATATGCTGCACTCATCAACCGTTTGCACTCCCTGGAATTACTGATAAATGACGTCTCTATCAAAATTGCCGGCATTTGCGCCCCCAAGAGAACATAGAAAGGGGCTTGTTTAACCCCTTTGTTTTTAATTCGATTGTAGCGCGGCTTCATGTGCCCCACCAAGGCTTCCTGAACATAGCCGGCCAACCGGCTCGATTCGTTGACTTTGGCATTGTGCATCAGGTCGAAAAGGATTTTTTGCAAATCACTGATATTTTTAGTGGAGGTCGCGTTCTCACGGGCGGCAACCAAAACCGCATCGTCATCGGTGGCCAGGTTTAAATAATAGGTTTCCAAACCGTACGCCCGCCGGTCCGTGGAAGCATTGGTATGGATGGAAATAAACAGATCGGCATTTTTAGTATTCGCAATCGCCGTTCTCTCTTCCAGTCCGAGATATCGATCCGTTTCCCTAGTGAAGAGTACTTCAATTTGAAGCTTTTGACGAATTTTTCGGGCCAGTTTTTTGGCAATGGCAAGAGCGATCTTCTTTTCATAGACCCCTTTATAATATCCGGGAGCACCGAAATCCCGACCCCCGTGGCCCGGGTCGAGAATTATTCGACTGACTCCCAGAGCGAGTTGTCGGGACAGGGTCCCCTTTTTTACCTTCCCGCCATTTTTTAACAAGGGGGAGGGGTCGATCCGCCTGGAGGCCACTTTTTCGCCCCACACGTCGATGACAATTCGAAATGGGTTTTGAAGGGAAAAAATTTTATACGTTTTGAATGACTTAAGGTCCACGACCACCCGAACCGAGCGGGTCTGATACTGGGCGGCACGAATGTCAATCAGCAGGTTGTCATGAATGGGAATCAATTTTCGAAAATCTTTTTTAAGTCGGCTATTTTTTAGATCAACATACAACCGGGGTGGTTTTTTCTTTGAAATATTTCCTTTAAGAAGATCATAGGAATATCCGGTCTGACGGTCCACATCGATCACAATCCGCGTGTAGGACGGGTTGGACCAGAATCGGAGACCCGAGACCGTGGCGGTTGCACGGGCCACGGAACGAACGCTTTTTTTCGTTGACGAACTCTTTTTTTTTTCAAGAACTGTTTTTTTGGATGTGGCTTTTCCGGTGACCTGTTTTTTCATCCGGGATATCGCTTTTGCCCGATACTTACTTTTTGGAAACCGTTTGATGAGGCGCTGATACATATCAACGGCTTCCTCACGATCCGATTTTTTGGCCGATCGTTGATACAGTTTTTCAAAGAGCATTCCGGCCTGATAAAGCCCTGCCGCCGCCCACGGTCCGGATGGGTCATACCGATAAACGCCATAAAACTTATCAATGCAAGAGACCCAGTTATTACGGTACTTTTGCTTTTTAGGGCTCTCTTTAAGCTTTTGATAACAGGTTTCCGCAGCATGGTATTTTTGTTTTGCCGTTTTTGCAAACGACAGCGAGGCGTACACCAACACCAGCAGCAGGATCAGGATGACCATCGGAAACTTATTTATTTTCATCGTTTTATGACAACCGTTTCAGTCTTCCAACTGCCTGGCGCTCTCCTGCAGCTCATTTAGTGAATTGATGGCATCCAGAGGCGTCATTTTGGAAATATCGAGCTTTTTTAACCGGTCGACAACCGAATGGATCGGGGCCTGGAACAACGTGAGCTGTTTTTGACCCTTTTTTAAATTCCCAGCCTCTGTCAGGGACATGGTTGTTTCCGATAGCTGACTGTTTTCGATTTTAAGCAGTATGGTTTTGGCTCTCTGGATCACCGCATCCGGAATTCCCGCCAGTCGCGCCACCTGGATTCCATAACTCCGATTGGTTCCCCCCTCAACCATTTTCCTTAAAAAAATAATTTCATCATTCCATTCTTTGACGGCGATATTATAATTTTTGACCCGGTCTTTGAGTCTGACCAGATCGGTCAGTTCATGATAATGGGTTGCAAAAAGTGTTTTAACACCCGTGTTCTTTAAATCATGAAGAAATTCAACCACAGCCCATGCGATGCTGAGGCCGTCAAACGTACTGGTTCCCCGCCCGATTTCATCCATAATAACCAGACTGTTCTCCGTGGCATGGTTCAAAATATTCGCCGTCTCTTCCATTTCCACCATAAATGTGCTCTGGCCCTGGGAAAGGTTATCCAGTGCCCCCACCCGGGTAAAGATACGGTCCGTCAGGCTGATGGAAGCTGAGCCGGTCGGTATAAATGATCCCATTTGTGCCATAATGACATGCAGAGCAACCTGTCGAAGAATGGTGGATTTACCGGCCATGTTGGGGCCGGTGATAATGAGCACCTGATGGCTTTGATTGTCCATATACACTGAATTGGGCACAAATCTTTCACCCGTGATCACTTTCTCCACCACCGGATGACGCCCATCCTGAATATCAATGATGCCGTCTAAATTGATTTTGGGACGCGTATATCCATTTTGATCAGATATTTCGGCTAGATTCAAGAGACAATCGAGAGTTGCTATAAATTCAGCGGCGTTTTGAATCTCTTTATAGTGGTCCGCGACATCATCTCTGATTCGTTGAAACAGTTTGTACTCCAGCGCCACCCGCTGTTCATGGGCACTGAAAACTTTGAGCTCAAAATCTTTGAGCTCCGGGGTGATATACCGCTCGGCATTCACCAGGGTCTGTTTCCGAACAAAATGAGCTGGAACCGACACGGATTGGGCTTTGGAAACTTCGATATAATATCCAAAAACTTTGTTATACCTGATCTTCAACGTGGAAATGCCGGTAGCCTTTTTCTCCCTGGCCTCAAGTTCAATGAGCCAGGTTTTTCCATCCTGAGTCAGCCGGATCAGTTCATCCAACTTGGGATCATATCCTTTTTTAATCATATGCCCTTCACCCAGTGTCGGCGGCGGGTCATCCCGGACGGCCTCGTCAACTCTTTGAGCGAGCGCATTTAGTTTTTTCAGATCCCCTGTCGGGCGAAAAAGAGACTCTGTGAAATTGCTTAATATCTTGTAGATATCGGGTAAACAGAGAAGGGTTCGTTTTAGGGCTACCAGATCTCTGGCGTTGGCATGCCCCATGCTGATCTTGCTCCCCAAACGCTCCATATCGTATACTGATTTTAGTATCTCACGGGTTCGTCGGGTTTCGGTGATGTTTTGCATGGCCTCTTGTACCGCGTCAAACCGTTCTTCGATCAAACCGATATCAAGAAGCGGATACCGCATCCATTGTTTAATCAACCGCCCCCCCATCGAGGTGACCGTCTTATCCAGCACCGCCAGAAGTGTTCCCTGCCGGGTGCCGGACTGGATGTTTTTCATCAGCTCCAGATTCCTGCAGCTCAAGCTGTCGATGGTTAAAGAATTCCCGAAAGAATAGGTTTCGAGTCGTGTAATGTGTTGGATCTGCTGCTTTTGCGTTTCCAAAACATAATACATTAAGGCACCGGCAGCACCTAATCCCGCTTTCAGCTGTTCGCATCCAAACCCTTCTAAAGAGACGGTGTTTAATTGATCCAACAGCCGGTCCCGGCATCTGGCCGGTTCAAACTCACGATCACTCAGGTAGGTGATCGAACATTGGGATACCAGCGGCTGTATGGAAGCTGTAAAAACAGTGTCCGGGTTATCTTTAAATGATATTGGAAGCAAAACCTCACTGGGTGATACCCTTAAAGCCTCATCGATTAACATTTCCATCCGATCGGTCTCAGTCACCCGGAATAGCCCGGTTGAAATATCGATATAAGACAGCCCATACAGGCCTTTAGCCGAAGCCAAAGCAAGCAGGTAGTTATTGGTTTTTGCATCTAAATACTCATTCTCGATGATCATCCCGGGAGTAATGACCCGCACCACTTCTCGTTTAACAAGCCCTTTAGCGGAGGCCGAATCCTCCACCTGGTCACAGATGGCCACCTTAAAACCGTTGTTCAGCAACCGACCAATGTACGCGGGCGCCGCTTTTGCCGGAACCCCGCACATGGGAATGGGTTGTTCGTCTGATTTATTTCGAGATGTAAGGGTAATTTCAAGGACTCTGGAAGCCACCTGGGCGTCTTCAAAAAACATTTCATAAAAATCGCCCATGCGGAAAAACAGAATTGCTTCCGGATACGCTTCCTTAATGGAAAGGTATTGCTGGATCACGGGTGTGGTTTTAGGCGGGCGCATCGATCAAGAGACCCAACGAGATATAGCGGGTTTACCGCTCAGGTTAACCCGGCGCCCGGTCTTTGGATAATCAATGCGGTTAACGGCAATGGGGGGTATTGTCGAACCATCCGGTATTTTATCCAAAACCAACCTAGGCCGCCTGATCTTCCTTCTCCTCCAAACCGGGATCATCGGGGGATTCTAACTTGCTGTTGAGTCTTGTAATTTCTTCCTGGCAGGAAACAAGGTTCATTTTTAAAAGTTTAATCATTTTCTTTGAACGATACCGCACTGAAAGGCCGAAAAAATAAGAAAGGAGTAATCCGATGAAAAAGCACGCCATCAATATAACCACATTGGGCAAATCCAGCAACTCGAAACCGGCAAACCTAAGATCGATGCGGATGGTTTGTTTGTCCAGAAATAGCAGTTGGTTCTGGTATATAAACAGTCCGATAAATGCGATAATAAGTATCCAGAAGATAATTTTTATTTGTTTCATAATATTCCCCTTATCATATATTTTCAGCCTGTTAAGTCCATTTTATTAAAGTATGGCTTTAATTTTTTATATGTCTCTTTAAAATGTTCTGGAATGACCCGGACGTCGGCAAATACCGTAAGCGCATTGGTGTCTCCAAACCATCTGGGAACCACGTGAAAATGCAAATGATATTCCACTCCGGCTCCCGCCACCTTTCCCAGATTGAGGCCGACATTAAATCCGTCGGGCGCCATGGCTTCTTTTAAAAAACCGACTGATTGCTCTACCGTTTTGAGCAAATCCGACATGACGCTTTTGGTCAGTTCGTTTAAATCGGCCAGATGCCGGCAGGGAGCAACCAATAGATGACCGTTGATGTAAGGGAATTTATTCATAACCACCATGGTGGTATCTCCTTTGTATAAGGTTAATTCATCATCCTCAGATAATGCCTTACAAAAGATGCACCCCTTGCCCGCATCACTTAAAATATATTCCATTCGCCAGGGGGCCCACATGGTTTTCAATTGATATCGCTCCTAATAGTGAATCCTTACTTTTAAACAGTTTGGATGCTAATCCGATATCCCTTAAAATTCAAGATTTTTTTCATTTATCGGAATCATATCCATTCTCCCCAAACACTGATTTCGTTGCCGGCAGTCAACACGATACCGCCTAGTTCGTGTCCATCCACAAACGGCATCTTTTGGCCCGGAGCGGCGTTTTCGCTCTTTTGAAATCCTCGAAATAGCCCGCTATTCCTGCGGTTTCAAAATTGCTCAAGCCTTGCTCTGAACCAAAATCTACCATTTGTGGACGGACAATAGTTCACTATTTTTTTCCCAAAGCGAATAGCCGGCTTTATGATCCTGTTTTTAAGGATATCAGATGACCGAATCACAGCTCACCTATCAGGCCTTAAATTCTCAGGGCACTGTCTTAAAAAATATTGATCCGTCATTCCAGCCATAAAATCCCTGACAATCTCACCTTTGGTGTGAGTTTGGACATAGGTTTTTGACATCCCTTTTAAAAAGTTTGAAAATATCACGGAAGACTGATTTTCTTTTTCAATATCTTCAAGATACCTCTCAAACAAAATGGTGAACAAGGTTTGTATGGTATCGGTGTGGATTTTGATTTTTGGATTGGTATAAATGCGTTCATAATTGAACGCTCTCAACAATTGTAGCGCTTCAGAGATCTTGGGACTAAAAGCGACTGATTCCGACTCATAACTGTTTTGGATGATATCGGTCACCAGGGAATAAACAATTTCACCATTTGTGTTTCCCAAAAGCCGCCCACATACTTTGGGAATTTCCGATCGCTTGATCATGTCCACACGGATCGCATCCTCTATGTCCCGTCCAATGTAACTAATGGTATCGGACATCCGGACCACACATCCCTCCAGAGTCATGGGGACCAGTTGCGTATCGGGAAACTTTTTCTTTTCAATTAAACTATTTTCTAATATTTTAAAAGACTTATTTCCTGTTGGGTAAAGTTTTTCATTATGTATTTCACCATCATGGCATAGAATTCCATCCAGGGTCTGGAGAGTCAAATTCCACCCTTTTCCTTTCTGCTCCACCTTATCTAAAAACTGAACGCTTTGCACACTGTGCAGAAAAAAACCGATTCCATAGGGTCGGCAGAGTGCGGACAAAAATCTCTCGCCATCATGCCCAAAAGGACAGTGGCCGATATCATGCCCCAGGGCAATGGCCTCGATCAAATCTTCGTTTAAACGTAAAAAACGTCCGATGGTTCTGGCAATTTTGGAAACCAATTGAACGTGCAGCACACGGTGGGTAATGTGATCATTATCGATGAGATAAAACACCTGGGTTTTGTCAATATAACGAGTATACGCGCGGGAGTTGAGAATCCGGTCCACATCCACGGAAAACGCCTGTCGGTACCCGGTTTTGAGGATTTGTTCATCCACCCGCCGATTTGCATTTTTACTGGGCGTGGCCAAAGGGCTTAACAGGCTCTCTTCTCTTTGATTCAATACGTTGCAAATGTCATCCATTGGTTTCAAATTTCTTTTTTCCCTTCAATAGCGGATTGGTACTAAATCCGCTTATTTTCAATGAGCCCTTCCATGAGTTTGTTGTAGTCGATACCGGCAGCTTTAAACCCCTGCTTGCCGTATTTCATATTGGCTTCCAGGACATAGTACCGGTTTTGATATCTGCAGATGTCCAACCCTACATCATCCCATTGACACTTTTTTGCCGTGTAAAGTGCCAGCTCAAGCGCTTCCGGCGGCACTGGATCGAAACGGATTTCGCCCCCCAATGCCACATTGGTTCTAAACTCACCTGATGCGGCAACGCGCCAATAGGCACAAACGACCCGATTCCCAATAACCACCGCACGGATATCACGATCAATCGGTAGATATTCTTGAATATAAGCAGGATGTGACATGGAATCGTAAGCATTAAAATCATCAATTGTCTTGATGAGGTAAACGCCTCTTCCCATGGCGGAATCCCTGGGAATTTTGCCGATAAACGGAAAAGAAAAATGATCGTAAATCTGAGCCTTTTGTTTCTTTCCATAAAAAACACGCGTTTTGGGATGCGGTATATTTAACAGATTGAAAAGGGCTGTTTGTTTAATTTTATCCTGAACACATTTATACGTATGATAACTTGGAAAAGTACGTTTTCCCACAGCATCAAAAAGATCGGCATAGAAACGCGTGGGATAGTAAATTTTTTGAGCGTTTTTGATCAGATCCGCTTGTTCTGGTGTGTAATCCGAAAAGTTGGTTTTAACACCCAGTGTAGTGACATTGCGGCATCCTCTTAATCGCGACTCTAGAGCGATAACCGATCTTTTTCCCTTGATGTTACCGGGTTGATTCATGGATTTTTGGGTCATGAGAATCAATCATTTGTTGAATCATTTTCCGGGACCGATCCGTATGGCTGCCCGGCCAATAAATACGATGGCATTGCGTGCAACGGCTGAAGTTTTGGTGTGTTTCCCATATATAGTCCGGAACCATTGATTTCAAAGCCGTTTTATTCACTTTTTCAATAGGTGCATTGCACCGGATACACCGAGAGAAGGGATTCAGATCAACACTCTTTAACAACATGGCCAACGCGAGCGTCCGGAGCTGTAAGCTTAGCTGATCCGCCTTAATATAAATCAGTGCCGGCGCTTCTTCAGATGCGACGGATTGCTTTGATCGCGTCAAAAGGATCCCTTTTCGGCATCTCTCCTTAAATACAACAGCGGACACTTCCGGTTCATAAAGGGTATCAAACCCCAAAAGGCGTAACCATTTGGCCAGCCGTCCCAGCGGCTGCGTCACCGCAAAAGTGATTTGACGCCTCTCTGTCACTGATCTACCAATCGATAATTTTGTCTCGGATCATGGGTGCGATAAAAATATGAACTTCATTTATTTTAAGAGAATGAAAATGGACCTGATACAATAAACAACCTCTGGAAACCTAAGGCGGTGTTAGGGTAAAAACCGTTTTTTCCACCGGGATATTCGCCCAGTATCTTTCAACAGAGAGAGTAAACACCAGTTGCTCAGCATCAAACAGCCGTAATCGAAAAGGAATCGAAAATCCGGATCGGGTTTTTTGCCGGTCTAATTCGGCTGCATATTCGAGACGACCGTTTGAATCGAACATTTCGACTTTTAGAACCGTTGTGTTGGTTTCATCCAGGTAGATCTTTTGGGCAACCACTTGCCATCGACCTTTCAGTTCGAACAACGATCCATATCCCGTATCGGTTCTTTCCATGGAAAGGGTATGAAAATCGTAAATCGGCACTCGGCCGGCTAAAAGAGAAATCAATGCGTCGGTGCTGATACGTACCGGCAGCAGTTTCCCGAGATTTTTTTTAGATCGCCTCTTATAAAATCGCTGGGGATAAAAGGAATTGAGATAAAGCCATTTTCCGTCGGTGGCGAGCCGGACCACCGGTTGTCCGGAAGCGCCTAGTGCTTCAATGCGGATTTTGTCGGGAATGGTTCCGACCCATGCCGCCCGAACGGTTTTAAACTTTCCGTTCTCTAAATACCGGATGGTCCCAATCCCTTTAAAGCTCTTGATTCCGGCATTTATATTTTTTATGGCGGAAAATTTTTCTCGCGCTTCGATCTGACGATCATCCGTTATCGGGAAACCACGGGTGCAGGCTGATAAAAAAAAAGCAACCAAGATGCCTAAGGTTGCCGTTGATACGTCCCGGATGGACACCCGCATTGCATTGTCCTCTGCCTGGCGTATGGGTTTTTCCTAAGAGTTAGGTATTTTTTGATCCGAATTTACCAATTCATGGATCTTTTGTTCAATAACCGATTTATCTTTTTTTCGAAGTTCCAGCGACCGCTGATAATATTGGAGCGCTTTTATAACGTCATTCATCTTCACGTGGATGTCTCCGAGGTGCTCCAGAATAATCGGATCCTCAGGAACCAAAGCAATCGCTTTTGTCAGCATTTCCAGCGCTTCCGCGAAACGCCCTTTTTTAAAATAGACCCACCCCAAACTATCGGTAATGTAACCGTCGTTCGGCTTGTACTGCATGGCAGTCTTGATCAGACGCTCGGCTTCATCCAGATTTTGGCCCAAATCGGCA
>SDBV01000979.1_pt1 | contig 41983 bp, 36 predicted proteins | sample 2277081 | NCBI WGS metagenome assembly SDBV01 (sample SAMN10402039, study PRJNA504765) | marine sediment metagenome | isolation source: marine sediment core GS10_PC15, 223 cmbsf | place: Arctic Ocean: Southern Knipovich Ridge | collected 2010
CAGATTCGCCAGACGCTCGAAGGCGTCAAGAAACTGGGCCCGACAGTCCGGATAGCCGCTGAAATCAACCTGATTGACGCCGATGAAGATGTCGAAGGCGCCGATCACCTCCGCATACCCCAGCGCCACCGACAGGAAGATCGTGTTGCGCGCGGGGACGTATGTGACGGGGATTTCCGAAGACGCGGGGCGGTCCTTGGGCACGTCGATTTCATCGGTCAAGGCGCTGCGGCCGAAACCGCCAGCAGCTGATAGATCGATCTTCACGATCCGGTGCTCGGCGGCGCCCAACGACTTGGCGACCTTCCTTGCCGCCTCCAGCTCAAACCTGTGCCGCTGGTGGTAATCGAAGGTCAATGCATGGGAACTAAACCCGCTGTCGACCGCAACCGCCAGCGTCGTGGCCGAATCCAACCCGCCGCTGAGAAGCACGACCGCAAGTTTGTCCTTATTGTCCGCCATTAACCAGAAGGTACTTCGGGTGGTACTGGGAATCAATCGCCCTGCTGGTTTGCGATATGAGCGTCCCGCAGATATGCTAGTCTGCGGTGTCCGCTCGCTTCGAGCTGGTAAGCTAGTAAGCGACCGCTCGCTTAGCGATCGCGGCTAGTAAGTGTCTCGACGTTGTGGAACCAACCAGCCACGAGCGCTAAGCGAGCGGATAGAAATAAAATAGGAAACCTCGTCAATGGCGAATATCGAAACTTTCGACAACCCGCATCCGCAGCGCGATTACGTCATCCTCCACGTCGCGCCACAGTTTACGTCGCTGTGCCCAAAAACCGGACAACCGGATTTCGGGACCATCGAGATAGAATACATCGCCGATAAGCTCTGCGTTGAGCTGAAGAGCCTGAAGCTCTACCTGCAGAGCTACCGCAATGAGGGGGTCTTCTACGAGGATGTGGTCAATCGTATCCTTGACGATCTTGTCTGCGCGTCCCGCCCCAGGCGCATGAAGGTGACAGGCCAGTTCACACCACGCGGCGGGATGAACTCCATCATAACAGCCGAGTACACGCACCATGGCTCAGGGGGCTCTTAAAGCGTTTCGGATTTGCTCCATGGACATCGATACCGTACTAGGGATCATAGTCATCACCGCAGCGCTGATAGTGCTGACGGCCCTGGTATTCTGGAGCCGACGGACGATTGAGAAGATCTCGCGCCGCGGGCCCACCTCCGCCCGCCAGATCATGAAGGACCTAGACGACGCCCGCTAAGCAATCCATCCCCGCAGAGCTGTCCCGGGAGCTGTCCCTGTTCCAGATAACCATGATGGGGCTGGGGATGATGATCGGCGCCGGGGTGTTCATCGGGATTGGAATATCCGTGCGGGAGGCCGGGCCTGGCGGGGTGCTGCTTACCTTTGCGCTGACCGGGCTGATCGCGCTGTTTACCGCCATGAGCTTCGCCGAGCTTTCCAGCGCTATCCCTCGGGCGGGCGGGGCGTATAACTTCGCACGGATCGCCTTCGGGCGCTGCCCTAGCTTCCTCGCCGGGTGGATGGAATGGTTCGCCTCGTGCGTCGCCGGAAGCTTGTATGCAGTCGTATTCGCCACGTACACGTTGAGGTTCTTCACCGCCCTGGGCCTGCTGGACTGGATCCCGATACACATAGAACTGCTCGAGCGAATCGTCGCCATAGCAGTGGCGGGGTTCTTCCTCTATATCAACTACCGCGGCGCGTCGGAGATAGGGAAGGTAGGGGTGTTTTTCACGCTGGGGCAGATGCTGTTCGTCCTTTCGATCGCGGCGGTCGGGATTATCACAGCCATCCTCGACCCGCAGAGGATCGAGAACTTCCAGCCCTTCCTGAACCCCGACGGCGGATGGATGAATCTACTTGCGACGATGGGGTTCATCTACGTCGCCTTCGAGGGCTTCGAGGTGATCGCCCAGGCCGGGGACGAGACGGTCGATCCCAAGAGGAACCTACCCAAGGCGATGATCTATTCCGTCTTTATCGTAACGCTGACCTACGTGGCGGTTTCGTTCGCCACTGTTGTTGCGGTAAAGGCTGGAAGCGCTGGCGTGGACGGGCCTGTCTGGAGGTGGATCGGGGCGGGGGGCAAGTATGGATTCGGCAATGCGGTGGCCAAGCTGCTCCCGTCCGGGTTCCTGGGGCACATGCTGGTTGCGCTTGCCGTGATCTTCTCATCCACCTCGGCGCTGAACGCGACGATCTACTCGGCGACACGCGCCTCTTACGCGCTGGGGCGCGACCGTATGCTCCCGAAGGTGTTCTCGCGTATCTCGTCGATACAAAAGACCCCGTGGGCGGCGCTGCTGTTTACCGGTGCGATCATCCTGACTGCTGCGGGGTTGCTTCCCACCGAGGACGTAGCCTCCTGCGCCTCCATCATGTTCCTGTTCCTGTTCTTCCTGGTGAACATCTGCGTGATCCGGATCCGCCTTAACATGGGCGACGAACTTTCCTACGGGTTCCTCGTCCCGCTCTTCCCCGCCCCGCCCCTGCTGGCGATTGTATTCCAGGGAATCCTGGCGGTCTTCATCGTCCGCATGAGCCCACTGGCCTGGATCATCGCCCCGGCTTGGGTGATCTTGGGACTGGGAATCTACCTGCTGTACTCCAAGTCGCGCACCATCGCCACGGAGGATGAAATTCTAATCTTCGACGAGGCCGACGAAGCCCCACCTCCCCCCGGTTATCGCATAATGGTAGCCCTTGCTAATCCCCACAACGCACTGGAGATGGTCCAAACCACTTACAAGCTCTGCGGGGCGAAGGACGCCTCGGTCCAGCTGCTGCACATGGTTCCCGTCCCCCAGCATGTCCCGCTGAGCGACGCCAAGAAGTACATGCTCGAAGGGAAGGAAGGGATCCTGGAGACGATGCTGTACCTGGCGCCGCTGTTCCCGATCTCCACGGGCCTGCGCTACTGCCGTAACATCGCCCGGGGCATCGTCGCCGCGGTCCGCCAGAAGAAGATCAACATGCTGATTATGGGTTGGCGCGGCCAGTCTGAATCGAAGGCCTTCAGGCTCGGAAGCACGGTCGATCCGATCATCGAGCGCGCCCCGTGCAACGTGGTGATATTGAAGGACTGCGGCGGGAACCGCAAGTTCAATCGCGTCCTCGTCCCCATTGCCGGCGGGCCCAACGGCGCCCTGGGTCTGGAAGTGGCCAACATCCTCGCCGACGAGACCGAAGGGCAAATCGTCGCCTTAACCGTCGCAAGAGGCGAAAACAAGTTCGACATCGAGGGGTTCGCCGAACAACAGCGGCGCCGTCTGCAAGCGCCCGAGGGGCGATTCGGGACCAAGCGGATCGAGTCGCGCGACGTCGCCGGGACAATCCTGGAAGAAGCCCGCGCCTACGACCTGCTGATTCTCGGCGCGACTCGCCAGCCGCTTCTGCGCCAGATCGTCCGCGAAAACCTGCCCGAGACAATCGCCAAGAAGTGCCCCACTCCGCTGGTCATGGTCCGGGCGGCCGGCGGGATCCGCTCGTGGGTACAGCGGTGGTTCTGATTTCGCATCGCCACCAGCACAGCCACACCAGCCGCACGGCCGAAGGAAACTCACATTGAAAGAACGAATCACGAGAATCGCCGGGGTTTTATCCCTCGCCGCAGCGATCGTCGCCACGGCCGCCTGGGTATTCGTCCCGGGGTTACGAGGGAGCAGGGCCGAATCGTTCTCGCTGCAGCCGCGGGGAATCATGGGTACCGACTGCCGTTTGACAGCGGTGGTGCATCCGGACGGCGCCAAGGCGGCCCTAGCAGACGCCGAGGCCCAACTGCGACGCGTAGAGGCCCTGATGAGCACGCACCTGGCGAGCTCCGAGCTGTCGCAGCTGAATGCAGCCGGACCGGGCGAGCTGATCGCGCTGTCGCCGGAGGTGGTGGATTTGCTACGTGCAGCCCGGAGGCTCACCGAGCAGACCGATGGAACGTTCGACGTAACGGTCAAACCGCTAATCGATCTGTGGACCCAGGCCGCCCTCTCCGGTCGCCTCCCAAGGGCCAAGCAGATCAACGAGGCGCGCACCCGAATAGGGTGGGACGGTATCGAGATTCTCGACGGCGGCGCCAAGAAGCGCCGCGGTTCGGTGCGTATCGATCTGGGCGGGATCGCCAAGGGATACGGGATCGACCTGGCGATAGCGGCCCTTAAGCGTCATGGCTGCGCGGGCGGGTTAGTGGACGTCGGCGGCGACATCCGCTGCTTTGGGTCCGCCCCTAAGGGCCGACCGTGGCGGATCGGTATCAGAGATCCGTTTCACCCGCAGGGGCAGAAGATGCTGGCGGTCCTGAACGTCAGTTCGGGCGCCGTGTGCACGAGCGGAAATTACTTCCGGTACTCCGAAATCGACGGGCGGCGCTACAGCCACATCATAGACCCCCGCACAGGCAGACCGGCCGAGGCGGCGCCTTCGGTCACCGTATGGGCCCCCACCGCAACGGTCGCGGACGCCTGGGCGACGGCGCTGAGCGTCCTGGGGGTGGAGGGAATCGAGCTGGCGGAGGCGGAGGCGGGGATAGAAGCAATGATTGTTACGGGCACGGCCGGTGAGTATAAATTGACGATGACGGAAGGGTTCTATCGGCTCCTGCGGGGAGGCGAACCCGCAACCCAGGCAGATCAGTGACAGAGATTACCGGATGCGCCGGCGGCGAAAAAAAAGTACCTGGTGGCTCCTCAAATACGTGGGGTCTGCAGCCTTGTTCTTGGCACTGGGACACGCCCCGACGTTGTACCTGGGTAACCCGATCTTCGGGATCGCCGCTGCCGTGGCGGGTATCATACCATACGGCTCGACAGCGACCAGCTACGAGGTTGCAGTCTTTAGGGGGGTGTTGCTGGGTACTCTCGCCGGTGTGGCGCTGAGCTCGGCGCTTCAGATTCGATTCAAGGAGGCGACGGTGGGGTTTCTGGTCTTCTACGCCGTCCTGACAGCAGCGATGTGCATGGCTGCGGCCGTACTGTTCTGTTACATGCGCAGGCGTCGCGAAGCAGCTATCGAGAATGATTGGCGGTAGGACCTCTCTCTGGACCGAGAACCTTGCTCAAGAAAGCATCGACTGCGGCCTGATAGGTCTGCGAATCGTCGGCGATCGCTTCATTGTGCCCCCCGGTAAGCTCCAGGAACTGCTTCGGCTCCGGCGCCGCCTCGAACAGGCGCTGGGAGTGCTCGAAACCGATCATTTCGTCGTCCCTGCTGTGGATCACCATAACCGGGCAGCCAACGCTGCCGATCTTACCGATGCTGTTGTACTTGGTCCGTATCAGCGGGCGGATGGGAAGATACGGATACAGGTCGGCGGCAAGATCGCCCATGGAGGTGAATGTGGATTCCGCGATAAGGGCTGCGGGCTCGGTCTGGACGGCGAGGTGGACGGCGACGGCCCCACCGACGGACCGCCCGAAGATGACGATCCGCTCAGGCAGTATCCCTCGCCGGTCCGTCAGATACGCCCACGCCGCAGCGGCGTCCAGGTAGGTCCCGGTCTCACTTACCTTCCCGGCGCTGTGTCCGTACCCGCGATAATCGAAGATGAACGTGCCCATCCCCAGCTCGTGAAACAGTTGGATCGACTGCAACCGATGCGAGATGTTACCCGCGTTCCCGTGACAGAACAGCACGACGCCCCGCTGGTCGGTCGCCGGGACGAACCACCCGTGCAGCTTCACGCCGTCGGAGGCGGTGAATGCCACATCTTCATAATCAAGCAGGATGTCCCGGGGGGTATCGACGATCTGACGGGTGGGATAGTAGATGAATCTGGACTGAAAGATCACGACGATGAGGATCAGCCCGACAAAGACGCAAACGACGATAACAATGATTCGCCACACGACGCGGACTATGAGCAATTCAAGTTTCATCTGTCGCATTCATGCTTGCTGCGGCTTCGTCTGGCTGCTTCGGCCTGCATCGACGATCCGCAGGGATCGCCTGCTTCGGCCTCCTTGCCAGCCTCGTCCTCGCCGACGCCTGAATACGACATCTAAACCCTAAAGTGCTCTATAATCGCCTTGACCATCATCCGTGCCATTCCGTCTCGTCGACGGTGGTCTTGAAATCAGCCTCGATGATCTTGGGCGTTTCCTCTTGGGCGACGGCGGCGAGGTCTTCGGGGGAGGGTTTACCGACGAGAACGATGCGTTTCGTCGGGCACTTCTCGATGGCGACCAGCAAATCACCCATCTGCTGCGGATCGTACTTGTCGTAATCGATCAGTGGGATGTTATCGGAAACCGCAAACAGCTTGCTTGTCCTCTGGCAGACCGCACAACCTATGCACCCAACCTTGCAGACGGCCTTTACGTCCTTACCGAAGTCCTTGTTGGAGCAGGTGATAGCGACCATACGCTCGGATTTAAACGGCACCATCGAGATAATGTTCCGCGGACAGTCCCTCGCGCAGGCCCCGCAGCCGGTGCACTTATCGTAGTCGACCACCGCCAGAGAATCGATCATATCGATCGCGTCGAACGTGCACGAGCGCTCACAGTCGCCCAGGCCGGTGCATCCATACGTGCACCCCTGGATACCGGAGATTATGTTGGCCGCGGCGCAGGTCGGTTCGCCCAGATACTCGCTCCTCCCCAGCCGCTGGGCGGCGGTTGCTCCGCAGTGGACCACCGGGCGATAAGCCCAGGTCTGGACCAGCTCAACGCCCAGGATCTGAGCCATCGCTGCGGCGCAGCTTACCCCACCTACGGTGCACTTGTCCGGCGTGACTTGACCAGCCACCAGCGCCACCGCGTATTCGTTGCACCCGACATACCCGCACCCGCCGCAGTTGACGCCCGGAAGGACCTCGTTGATCTGATCGATGCGAGGATCGACCTCGACGTGAAACGCCTCATTGGCCCACCCCAGCACAAGCGCCGTCAGCAGCGCCAAGGCCAGCATCGTCCCGGCCGCCAGAATAACCACAACCCAAATCATCGCTTACCTCATCGGGTATCCATCTCTATTTAAACAGTTCGGCCAGGGACCGATCAACTCCGGTGAATCCCATAAACGCCAGGGCCAGGATTCCCGCTACGATCAGCGTAATACCGGCCCCCTTCAGCGGGCCCGGCACGTCGCAGTGGTCCAGCTCCTCGCGAATCCCCGCCATTATCACAATCGCGATGGTGAAACCGATCCCCGCGAATACCGCCAGCGTCATCGCCTCGCCCAGGCCCCACATCTGCCCCGCCGGGACGCCGCAGATGTGTTGCATGATCATCAGGCACGCGAACAGGATCGCACAATTGGTGGTGATAAGCGGTAAAAACACCCCGAACGACTTATACAGGCCCCCGAAGAACTTACGGAGGTACATCTCGACGAGTTGAACGGACGAGGCGATAACGAAAATGTAGACGATGTAGTTCAGGATGCTCAGATCAATGATCGCCTCCGAGGACGGGTTGATCGCCCCCCAGACCCACATCGTCACCGGCGCGCCGGGCCGCAGGATGAAGTACGTGAATGTCCAACTCAAAAACGCCGCCACCGATATGACAAAAATCACCGCGCAGCCCATACCGAAGGCCATGTCCACGCGGCGAGAGACGCCGATGAACGGGCAGATCCCCACGAAATAGTGCAGCACGAAGTTGTTGATCAACGCCGCTCCGACGGCGATCAGAATAATCTCGCTTAGATATTCCATATTAGTCGGCCTCAACCGCTCTTAGCAGGACGCCGCGCCCAGGCGTCGCCGATCCAGTTCACCCCGCCCAGAAGCAACCCCAGCGTGATGAATGCCCCCGGCGGTAAGAGCATGATCACCCACGTCGGGAAGGAGCTGGGTAATACTGCAATCCCGAACCACGTGCCCGAACCGAGAATCTCGCGCACCGACGCCAGCGACGCCAACCCCAGCATAAACCCGAGCGACTGACCCACGGCGTCGGAAGCGGCGGTGAGCACGTTTTGCTTCGACGCGCAAACCTCGCAGCGGCATATGATGATGCAGTTGACGATAATCAGCGGAATGTACGGACCGAGCTGCTTGGACATCGGATAGGCGAACGCGGCCAGGAAGCGATCGGCAATCGTCACAAACGTAGCGATCGTCAGCGTAAAGACCAGGATCCTCAAGTGCGGTTTGAGCAGGCCGCGAATGAGGCTTATGAGTATGTTCGCACAGATCAGCACGAAGGCGACGGCCGCAGCCATCGTCATCGCGGGCTTCATCCCGTTGGTCACCGCAAGCACCGGGCACATCCCCAAGAGCTGACGATACACGGGGTTCTCCGGTAAGATACCTCGAATGAACCTCTCCAGCGGTGTCGGTCCGTCTTTGTCCATCATTCAGCTCTAATCCTCACTCGCCGTCTCGGCGATCGCCCGGCGAAACCTTCTGACTGTCTCATTTACAATCTCGCACACGGTGCGGGAAGATATGGTCGCCCCGGTTATCGCCAAGATCTCCCCTTCGCCCACTGGGGACTGCCGCGTGATTCCGAGCGGCCGCGCCGCGGACTGTCCGGTAAACTGCTCTCGCCAGTGGGCGTCGGTGATGTGGTTGCCCAGACCCGGGGTCTCCTTTTGCTCCAGGACATACAGCCCGGTGATCTTCTGGCAGGCGACGTCCAGACCGATCAAAAGCTCGATTCGGTCGGCGTAGCCCTGCGCGCCTGCCCGCACCACCCATCCTATCTGCTCACCCGCCGAATCGAAGGCGCCGTATCCCTGCATCCGGTCCACGGTCTGCTCGATTGTCTTGTCCTTCCGGGCGCCGGGGACAAGCAGCGGAATCTGATCGTAGGTTTCGTTCCGCTGATTCTCGCTGACCTTGGCGCCCAGCGCAATTTGCACCCCCCCCAGCACTGCGGCGAACAGAACGGCCAATACAAGCACCAACCAAGCCTGTTTTAAGTACCTGATCCTCATCGCCTAACTCTCACACAGATAACTGTCTGTATCTCACCGAGGGGCTTCACGCCCGCCGGGTTCTATGCTTTTTTACGAACCGGGACCGGCCCGCCTACCGGGCGCGGGACAGTCCAGCGGTTAATCAGCGGGACAATTGCGTTCATCAGCAAGACCGAGAACATCACGCCCTCGGGGTATCCGCTGAATATCCTCATCAGCACCACAAGCGCCCCGACCCCGACGGCGAAGATCCACTTACCCTTCGCAGTAAGCGGGCTGGAGACCGGGTCCGTGGCGATAAAGAACGCCCCGAACAGAAGCGCCCCGCCCAGCAGGTGGTGCAGCATGGTCCAGTCCTGCGGGTCGACCCAGTCGGCGACCCCGAACAGCACCCCCGCGGTGATTATAATCCCAGCCGGAATCTGCCACGATCCCGTCCCGCGGATGCACAGATACAACCCGCCGATAAGACACGCTATTGCGCTGGTCTCGCCCAGCGAGCCGTTGGTCGTGCCCAAAAACAGCGCCGACAGCGACGTCGTCTGGCCCAGCTGCTTGGCAGCGGTCAGAGGGGTCGCCTGCGTTATCGCCTCGACGGCGGAGCTTTCCAGAACATAACCGGAGGCACCCAGCGCAGCGGGAAACGCAATCATCACGAACGCCCGACCGACCATGGCGGGGTTGAAGATATTCTGACCCAGACCGCCGAACACCACCTTCCCGATACCGACCGCCGCAAACGAGCCGATCGCACCTACGTACCACGGCGCGGTGCCCGGCAGCGACAGCGCAAGGATCGCTCCCGTAACGACGGCGCTGAGGTCGCCAAGGGTCACAGGGCGGCGGCGCATAGCAGTGTAGATCGCCTCAGCGACAAGACACGAGACGATGCATATCCCCAGCTGCAACACCGCATACCACCTAAATACGTAAACAGACACGCCGACCACCGGCGCCAGGGCGATCAACACGTCGAGCATCATGCGGCGCGTCGTCAGTGCCCGGTCGGTAAGGTGCGGGGCAGGCGAGACGCTGACGGTCACCTTGCTCTGCTCAGCGTTGCGGTCATCGGTCGGTACTTGTGCCATAAGGTTTTCTTGGTTCTGTTATATCTGACTCTAGTCTCTGGGGATCTCGGCCTTGCCCATGCGAATCAGTTGCGTCAATGGTATCCCGGCCGGACATACATACGCACAACAACCGCACTCGCAACATGCGGTGATATAGTACTTCCTCGCCAGCTCCCAGTCCCTGTCCCTAGCGGCCGTGGCCAGCCTAGTCGCCACCAGGTTCAGCGGGCAGGTGTCTACACAGCGCCCGCAGCGAATGCATCGGGTCTCTTCCATGCGCCGCACGTCATCGGCCGTCAGGACCGTCAGACCGCTGGTGCCCTTGGTGACCGGGCTTTTGAGATTGTCCATCGACAGGGCAAAACCCATCATGGGCCCGCCTGCTATCACGCGGGCGGCGTCGGGTGTCAGCCCCCCGCAATACTCGATCAGCTCGGCGTAACTGATACCGATGGGAACCAGCAGGTTTTTGGGGTTGGCGACCCCGGCCCCGGAGATGGTAACGATTCGGTGCGTCAGCGGCCCGGATCGCAGGACCGCACGGGCAAGGGCCGCGGCGGTGGCTACGTTTATCACGACCACGCCGATGTCCAGCGGCAGACCGCCCGTGGGGACTTGAAGCTTCAGCACGGCCGGTATCACCTGCCGCTCCCCGCCCATGGGATATTTCGTCTTAACCACCGCCACCTGGATCTGCGTCCCGGCTGCGGCCGATTGCATCGACTCCGCAGCCTCCGGCTTGTTGTCCTCAATGGCGATTACGACTCGCTCCGCACCGGTGGCGATCCCCGCCAGCAGCGCACCGGTTACGATCGGGTCGGGCGCTTGGCGCATGATCCTGTCGTCGGCGGTCAGGTAGGGTTCGCATTCGCAGCCGTTTACAAGCAGCGTATCGATGGGCCTGGCCGGGTTGGCGGTCAGCTTAACGTGCGTCGGAAACGCCGCTCCGCCCAGCCCGACGATCCCGCCCTGACGGACTGCATCGACGATCTGGGAGGGGGTGAATCGCTCCAGGTCGCTGTTCGGCCAATCGCCGCCATATGTATCTTCCCAAAGCTGCTCGCCGGTAAGCTGATCGCCCTCCGCCTTGATCGGAATAGCCCTTACGTGCCGGCCGTTCGGCAAGGTGGCTACCGAAAGCCTCGCGGTCGTACCGGCGATGGGCGAATGGACCGGCGCGCAGATGAACGCGTCGTTGTCGCCGATCTTCTGGCCCGCGAGAACTTCCTGGCGCGGCTTGACGAGCGGATCGCAAGCGGCTCCGGTATGCTGAAGCAGCGGGATGAGCACCTGGGGAGGCGTTGGGATAACTTCAACACGCGAATCGGCCGCCAGGGCCTTTCGCCCAGGCGGATGCAGCCCACGCGCGAATCGCCCCGTACCGGGTAGATTGGCTAGCGCGCTGCTCATCCAGGCTCCCTAATTCGCCGCGGGCGAATACGCCGGACGACACCAATCGCTATCACGCCGCCGACGACGAACCCCAAGACCGCAACAAGGAAGATGAACGCTTCGCCGTTGCGGGCGGGCGAGACAAGTCCGGCCACAACCGCAGCGCCGGCCCCAAGAACGACAGGGAGCAAGAACGCAGCGCCGGCCGCCAGCACAAAACGCCACCCGACAAGCAACCCAGCACCTTCGCCGGGCCGGGCGTCATCTTCGGGCAGTTGGGAATGCAACGAACATCTAGCAGAGGCGCCTTGGTCGGATTTTCGGCAACAGTTATCCATCTTGCAACTTGACCTACATACCAAACGAGCGAAGCTAAGGGAAGCAGTTATATTAGCCCAACCCATTCGCGCATGTAAAGACCCCGCGCGAACCGATCGCCTTCACTTGATACAGCGAGAGATATCACCTATGTTGGTTCGCAAGCCCCCCCCCAGGCCTCACGGGCTGGATGTTTTGGGAGCCGGTTTGATACCGCACAAGGAGTTGTAACGGTGACTGAAGATCCTTCCCTGGGATGTTACAGCGAAGCGTTAACTGCCCTGATTTCAAGAACATCGCGTTGAGGGCCGGATAATGGCGAAGGTATCTGTAATAATCCCCGCTGCCGGTGCGGCGAAGCGCTTCGGGAAAAAGCAAAACAAGATCTTCCAACGCCTCAAGGGCCAACCCCTGTTCATCCGGACACTGGAGGTTTTCACCACCCGACACGACGTGGTGCAAATCCAGCTTGTCGTCTCCGAGGCGAACGTCGAAGAGATGAAAACCCGCTTCGGGGGGAATCTCGGGTTAATGGGCGTCAAGTTGGTCATCGGCGGGGATACACGGGCGCAATCCGTCCGCAACGCCCTTACCAACATCGCCGAGGACGCCGATCTGATATGCGTTCACGACGCGGTGCGCCCTTGTGTCTCGCAGCTGTGGATCGACGCCGTGTTCGCCCAGGCCGAAAAGACCGGCGCGGCGATCCTGGCGTATCCCGTCCACGGGACGCTGAAGAAGGTCTCCGCCGGTCAGACAATCGAACAGACCATCTCGCGAACCGACCTGTGGGAGGCCCAAACACCGCAGGTGTTCCGCAAGGATCTGCTGGGGAAGGCCTACGAAAAGGATATCCACTCGGCGACCGACGACGCCCAGCTCGTCGAGGCCGCCGGGCACCCGGTCAGCATCGTTATGGGCGACCCGCGTAACATAAAGATAACCACGGCGGGGGACCTGGCGCTGGCGGCGGCCGTGATAGGTACTATCCCAAAACCCAAGCCCAAAGGTCCGGGCCATCCCTTCGCAGAGGCGCAATGGTAACGCAGGCCCGAATCAGCGCCTCATCTGGCGGACGGGCGGTCTCAGCGGGAAGATCCTAACGGGAAAGCAGGTACCCGGCGCGGGCCCGCAGCAGTTCCAGGCGGTCGATCTGGACACCCCTTAGTCGCTCGACACTGTTTGGGACCAGGGCTCGATCGATTCGCTCAGCGGCGCGAAGCTGGGCGAGGGATTCGGCCCAGTTACCCACGGCACAAAGAAGCTCGGCGTAGTCCAACCGGTTCCGGGCGGCCTGGGGGTTCAGCGCAACGGCACGGCCCATGGAGGTAATGCTCGTCTGGCCGTCGGTGCTCGCCCGGTGAAGCTGCGCCGCCTGAAACCAGGCGGTTCGGGCCCTGTCGAGCTTACCACCTCGCCAGGCGGCGTCGCCCAAACGGATCCACAGTGACATGGCGTCCGGATCCTGCTCAATCGCCAAACCGAGCAGCTTCGCGGCCTCGTCGTAGGCGCCGAGTGCGTACTGAACACCGGCGAGGTCCGAAAGCAGCATCGGGTCGGTCGGGTCGCGGGAAAGTCCCAGGTGAAGCTTGGTGGCAAGAGCGGCCTTGTCGCCGCCAGCCCGCCCCCTGCGGTAACGGCGGAAACTCGGACAGTGTCTGTCCCAAGCAATCCATGCCTGCAGGCGCCAATAGACGTAATTGGCCGGGTCGCGGCGGACGGCTTCCTCGGCCCAGATCATGGGCTTAACGTCGGCGTCGTCGGGTGTCCGCCCTGCTGCGAAAAGCAGCGCCCTGGCGGCGTCCGCGGCGGCGATGGCGTCATAGCGATCGGCCTTACCGGCTGTTATGGCGAGTTCGGCCGCCTCAGCAATATCGCCGGCCCGCAGACGATCTACCGCCTGCTCGGTCGCCGAGATTCTCGCTCGCGCGGGAATCGAGATCAGCGCCGCCAGAACAACGACGGCTGCGGCGGCGTAGACAAGCGGGCAATACCCAAAACGCGTCGGTTTCGGTCTGGCGCCCCCCGTCCGCGCCAGACACGCCCCGGCGCCCACCCAAAACACCACGGCCGCGCCCGGCGACCAGATGCTGTACGTGACCATGTTGTGCAGCGCGAAACCGCCCAGCCCACAGGCCAGTCCAATCCGGCAGAAGCGACCGGGCACTTCAAGGGCCTCGCCGAGTCTCCCCCCGCCCCAAAGCAGCGCCAGGAGGATAATCCAAAAGACGGCTGCGGGTAAGACCACGTCCAAGACCAGCAATGGCACCGAACCGCCTTGATACTCATACACGAGTCGTCCCACAAGTGGCGCCGCCGCGACAAGCAACGCCACGGCCCGATCCCGCAGAAGCACCGCCAGCAGCACGGCCGCCGGGACGATTACCGGAAATGAAAACCCAATCGGGACCAACAGCAGCAGCATTAGCGGGAGGACCACCACTAACCGCCAGCGCGAGGTGCGACCTTGCGGGCTCGGCGGGGCGGGCGGACAGCCCGGCCGACAGATGCCCACCAGCACAAACCCAAGCACGCCCAGGTAACACAGTCCCCCGGGCAACCCGTACTGACTCAGTGCGTGCATGACGACATTGTGCGGCGCCTTGACCTCTTCCTCGGCCTGGGGACGTCTGTGGGGCAGATATGCTGTGTGGAAATTGCCCGCCCCCGCACCCAGCACGGGGCGCTCTGCGAGCACCTCGGCGGCGCCGGTCCAATAATACCAACGATACCTCATCGTCCGGGTGGGCAGGCGGTCATGCTTGAGGCCGCAAGCTATGACCAAAGCCGCCCCAAGAAGAAAAAGCGACACCACAATCAGCACCGCTTTGCGCCAATGACGGGCAAGGCGCTCCCCAAGCAGCGCAACCAGGACCCCCACAACCGCCGCTGCGGCTGCGGCGCCGATCGCGCCGCGGCTGCGGGTAAGAACCAGCGCCACCGCAACAGCGCAGACGGCTAGCACGGTAAGCACCGCCGCTATCGCCGGGGTGTAAATCTCCCCGCTCTTGCGCCCCCGGCGCCACTGATCGAATCCGCGGGCCGCGTGAGCAATCTTATCCGCGGCCAGACCCACGCCCGAACCCAACAGCACGACCAGCAGCGACGCATAAAGATTCGCCAGCGAGAAAAAGCCAAACGGCGCCTTATCCAGCGTCCTAAGTCGTAACAATCTCGCCTGGGGGGTCTCGGGGGCCCACCCCAGCGCTGCGAGCCGCTCGGCGTGATACATTCGGAAATCCGCGATCCGCTCGGGCGCTTCGACGAAGTACTGGTAGATCCCCTTGACAGCCAGCGCGCCACCCAACGCCGCCAGGACAATCATGACCATCGCGAACCGGCGGCGGTCGGCGCATATCTGCAGAGCGACAAACCCCGCCAAGATCAGCGAGACCTGCTCCATCCACCCGTTCAGGGCCGCCCTCTTGTCCGAGGCGTACTGTGCAGAGATGAAGGAAAGAACCCCAAAGACGACGATCGCCCAGAGGAGGAATCCGTATCGGATCGCCAAGCGATCGCGAATCGCTCCGCCGATAAACCAAAGCAGACACCCCGCCAGCAGAACCGGCCCCAAATGCACACGCGCCAACTCACTGCGATCGTAACGGGCGATCTGGTCCGCCCCCGTCGAGGCCGCGGCAAATGCCTCCCGAAAACCCGAGCTGCGAAACGTCATCTCGCCCAAGAACGGACGGGTCGCAACAACCGCCAACAACAGGGCGAAGCCCGCAGTCTGCAGATAGCGCCCGAACCGCTCAGTCGGTGCGGCGGGGTGCTCGGAGCAAATGGAATCGCCGGTCACGACTTGGTGTCCCCAAACTCCAGTTGCGCCAGGATCATCAGGATGGCGACGGTCTGGACGAAAACCAGCACCGCTCCGACGCCGTCCACGTGAGCCAGCAGCGACGCCGCCATCGCCGTCGCCGCCGTGCACAGATAAATGGTCAGCACCGCGGTGCGCACGGACATACCTCGCCGCACCAGCCTGTGCGAGAAGTGCCACCTATCCCCAACCAGCGGGCTGCGGCGCTGGGATATCCGCAAGCTGACCACGCTTATCATGTCGTACAGCGGGATCGCCATCAGCACGAACGGGACGAAGATCCCATACATATAGTACGGCTGGCTGGGCTGGACGTATGTTGTCAGGCTCGAGACGACGGCGAGGAAGAACCCCACCACCAGCGACCCTGCGTCACCCATATACGTGCTGGCCGGCGGGAAATTGTACGGTAAGAACCCCAGCAGCGCCCCCAAGATCAAGCAAACCCAACCCGACACAAACACCTGCCCGATTCCGGCGGAAGCACCCAGCAGGGCCGCGGCGCAAATCGCCGCCACACCCGCAGACAGCCCATCCATGTTGTCCAGGAAGTTGAACGCGTTGGTGACGGCGATCAGCCACAACACCGAGACCGTTATGCTTATCCAAGGCCCCGCCGCGGTTAAGATCCTGACGCCGCAAAACAGCACAACCAGCGTACATACAACGAGTTGGCTCAGAAGCTTCAGCCAAGGGCCCAGGTTTTTGCGGTCGTCGATCAGCCCGACGACGTGCAGCACGAACGCCCCGGCGAGGATCCCCAGCACCAGGGGGGCTTTGGAGGCAAGGCCTGGTATGTGAATTGCGATTTGCTGTGGCAGCCAGTCCGGCACGGCCGTCGCTGCCCAGACGCGCGCCAGCGCCAGCACCAGAAGGGAGGGCCCGAGTATGGCCGCGAAGATCGCGCTGCCCCCCAACAGGGGGATCGGGCGGGCGTGGGCCTTGTGGCGCCCGGGTTCATCCAACATCCCCCAACGGTGCGCCACGCGCTGCGAAAGCGTCGTGCCCAGCGCCGATATCCCAAACGCCAGTGCGATACCGATAACCCCAGCCCATATCATCATCGTCAGGCCTCCTTCGATTGTATCTGCTGTTTGAGCCTGTCGCGGGCCTCGCCCAGGAACGCCCAGTAGCGACCCGAAGCGTAATCGGGAAACGTCCAGGGCAAGGGCTCCCACTGGCCCTTACGGTACATCAGAGTCACCTCGCCGTACACACCGTGACCCAGGTAGATACGATGCGAGAAGTTCTTCATGCTCGCCAGGACGAGCTTGGGCGTCTCGACATAACCGGGGTCCAGATTGATCGGCCGCGGCGGGGAACCGGATCGCCGGGAGGCGAAATCGGACTCCAATGAATTCGTCATCAGCTTGGCCTCGATGAGCGCCTCCGGGCTAATCAGCCGCTCAAAGGCCACGAAACGGCGAAAAAGCGGCGAGCCCATCTGATCGCCGTAGTAGTCGGTGAAATCGAAGTCCATGATCGCGCTGACGACGTCGGTCGGACCGTAGACATCCTCAAGGGCGCTTTGGGCTTCGTCGAAGAGGCCCTTAACGGGGCAGATCATCCCGCATATCAGCTTGACCGCGGGTGGGTCGGTTACCTTGGCCATGATCGCATTGTCATCGTGCACGCCGGCGGTGTCAACGCCGCCCAGACGCCCCAGGGATTGGAAACGCCGGCGATCTGTGTTCTAATGATCGCGGAACAATTCGCCGCCAACGTCCCTGGGAAATCGAGATGATCGACATCAAACAGATACGCACCGACCCGGATAGGTTCATTCAGTCCGCAAAGGTCAAGAACATCGACGTCGATATCCGGAAGCTACTTCAAATCGACTCGCAGCTTCTGGACCTAAGCAAGCAGTTGCAGGACGCGCGGACCGAACAGAACGCGGCCGGTAAGCAAATCGCAACCCTCACCGGCGAAGCCAAGCAATCCGCCATCGCGAAGGTCTCCCAGTTGAAGAGCAAGATCAAGCAGCTCGACGAGCAGATCGGCGAACTGGAGCCAGCCTTCGGCGAATTGATGATACGCGTCCCGCAACCACCCGCGCCGGACGTCCCGGTGGGAGACGATAGCGCCAACGTCGAGATCCGCAGGGAAGGTACGATCCGCAAGTTCGACTTTGAGCCCAAGGACCACGTCGAGCTGGGTGAGGCCCTGGGCATCATCGACATCCCCCGCGGCGTGAAGATCGCCGGGGCGCGGAACTTCGTGCTCAAAGGCGCCGGTGCTATGCTCCACCAGGCGGTGCTGCGCCTGGCGATGGATCGGATGATCGCCAAAGGTTTCGTGCCCGTGACGGTACCGGTCCTGGTGAACGAATCGGCGATGTACGGGACGGGGTTTTTCCCGCTCTATCGCGACCAGGCGTATCTCGCCGAGCGGGACCAGATGAGCCTGGTGGGGACGTCCGAGGTCCCGGTCACTTCGCTACACTCCGATGAGATCCTCAGCGCCCAGGAGCTGCCGAAAAAGTACGTCGCCGGGACAACTTGCTTCCGTCGTGAGGCCGGGGCGGCCGGTAAGGACACATACGGGCTGTACCGCGTGCACTTCTTCGACAAGGTCGAGCAGGTGATCGTCTGCACCGGCGACGAGCAGACCTCGATCAAGCACCACCAGGAAATCCTCGCCAACACCGAGCAGGTTATGCAGGAGCTTGAGCTGCCCTACCGCGTGGTCAATTGTGCCACGGGGGATCTGGGGCAGGGGAACGTCCAGCGGTTCGACATCGAGACGTGGATGCCCTCACGCGACAGCTACAGCGAGACTCATTCGGCCACCCGGTACTACGATTTCCAGGCCCGTCGACTTAACATGCGATACCGCGACGCCGCCGGCGACCTTCAGTTCTGCCATACGCTGAATAACACCGTCATGGCCTCCCCGCGGATACTCATCCCAATCCTGGAGCTGTATCAAAACGCCGACGGGACTATCACCATCCCGCCACCCTTGCGCCCCTACATGGGCGGCATGGAGAAGATTGAACCGAGCACTTAGGATTGTCCTATTGTGTGCTACGCATTCGTCGCAAGAAGAATAATAGGACCCACGAGATGATCGTCATAATGAAACCGGGCGCCACAAAGGAGCACGTGCAGCACGTCGTGAAGTTGGTGCACGATTATGGGCTGAAGGAGCATGTGATCTACGGGACCGACCGGACCGTGATAGCCTGCATCGGCGATAAACGAACGGTGGACAAAGGTGCGTTAGAGAACGCCCCGATGGTCGAGCGGATCGTCCCGATCCTTTCCCCGTACAAGATGGCCTCGACCGAGGTCAAGAAGACCAGGACGCAGATCAAGATCGGCCCGGAAGGTTTCGCTCTGGGCGGACCGAAGATCGGCATCATCGCAGGACCCTGCGCCGTGGAGTCCCGAGACCAGCTGCTGCGGACGGCAGAGGCCGTCAAAGCAGCCGGGTGCATCGGGCTGCGCGGCGGGGCCTACAAGCCTCGCACCAGCCCCTACAGCTTCCAGGGCCTCGGTGTGGAGGGCCTAAAGATCCTGGCCGAAGCCCGCGAAAAGACCGGCCTGGCCATCGTCACCGAAGTGATGGGCGTGGAGCAACTGGACGCGGTTACCGAGTACGCCGACGTGCTGCAGATCGGGGCCCGAAACATGCAGCATTACCCGCTGCTGGAGGCGGCCGGTACGGTCAACAAACCCGTCCTGCTCAAACGCGGGATGAGCGCCAGGGTCGATGAGTTCCTACTGGCAGCTGAGTATATCATCAACGGCGGTAACGACCAGGTGATCCTGTGCGAACGGGGAATCCGCACCTTCGAGCGATACGTCCGCAACACCCTGCCGCTGGCCGTGGTCCCGGAACTGAACGATAAGACACACCTGCCGGTCCTCGTCGATCCGTCCCACGCCACGGGGCACGCGCAGCTGGTACCGGCAATGTGCAGGGCAGCAGTGGCCGCCGGAGCAGACGGACTGCTCCTGGAATGCCACATCGACCCCGAACACGCCACCTCCGACGGCGCACAGTCCATTACGCCGGCGACGCTCGCCCAACTGATGCCCATCCTCAAACGAATCGCCCGGGTAATCGGCAGGGATATCTAGAGTAGTTAACAGGCCCGGGCTGCTCAAAGCTGAACGCGGGCTTCCCTGCGCGGCGCGTCAGCGAAGAGCGATTCCTGATCGAACATGGAACTTTCGGCGATAGAGGAAAAACCGTCGCGTACTGTACTTGATCGGGCTCCGCTTGTTCCGGTAGTGGCGGCGCTGGCAGTGGGGATCGTCACCGGGCGGTACGCCCCCTCCTCGGCGGGGCTCTGGGCGGTGGTAGGCGCAGCTGGGATTTTACTGGTCATTATCACGTTTCGTCGGGGCCACCTTGGGATCCTGTCATCGATCGGCGTCGGGGTTATCATTTTTGGAATCGGGGCCGTCAGCACGCAGACAGCGTGGCTGTCCGTCGCAGACGATCATGTAATTACTTACACCGCCGAGGCGCCGAACCTGGCGACGCTGCAAGGGCAGATCATAACCTCGCCGGTCACGTACACCGAGCCGCCGGACCCGGTGCGCGGTTACCAACGACCCCCGCGGACAAGCTTCATCCTCCGTGCGACCCATATCCGAACGAACACCGGCTACACGCCCACAAGCGGGCTGGTGCGCGTAACGGTGGAAGAACCGGCCCGGCATCTTCTCGCCGGGGCACGGGTAGAGCTGCTCGGGTGGATTGGGAGATACCGCAACCCGGACAACCCGGGCCAGTACGACCTGTCCCTGGCGCGTCGGAAGGACCGAACGCCGGTTTGGCTGACCGTGGCGGCAAGTGACGGCGCCATCGTGCTTGGTGGGGCGGATCGCCCTTGGTATGCGCGTATGTTCTGGCACGTGCGGGCAGCGTCGCGCCAGCACCTGCTGGACTACGGCGACGATCGCGGCCACGTGCTGAACGCACTGATTATCGGGCAGCGACATCCGGCCCTTCGTGACTTAAATCGAACGATGGCCCGCGCGGGCATCGCCCACTTCATGAGCATCTCCGGGCTGCACCTGGGGATCTTCCTGGGCTTCGCGTACCTCCTGTGTCGAGTGCTAATGCTGCCCGTTCGCCGATCTGCAATTGTGGTGCTGATCCTGCTGGGCGCGTACGTGCTGCTGGCAGAGCCCAGACCGGCCTTGCTTCGGTCAGCAGTGATGGCGGCGGGAATATGTCTGGCGACGATCTTCAATCGCCGCTATTTCCTGCTGAACGCACTGGCCGGGGCGGGCGTAGTGCTGCTTGCAATCGACCCGCTGCAACTTTTCCAACCCGGGTTCCAACTGAGCTTCACCATCGTCGGCGGAATCATCCTGCTGCACCGGGCGATCCGGCGCCTCTTGTTCGGCCGCTGGGTGCGACGGCGGGGGCTGATGGTGTTTCGTGGTGAGCAGCGCGTCCGGCGCTGGGTGTACTACCAGGCGAGCAATTGGTTGATGGACCTGGTGGCGATAAGTGTCGGCGCCTTCATTGTCGCGGCGCCGCTGGTGGCGAGGTACTTCGGGATCTTCAGTCCTTTCGCCCCGGTGCTGAGTCTGCTGCTGCTGCCGCTGCTGGTGGGGGTCTTGGTTCCTGGGTATCTGTCGATGGCGCTTACCTGGCCCGTCCCAAACCTCTCGTACTGGATCGGACTGATCGGCGCAAAGGCGGCTGGGGCGCTGGGACGGGTGGTTGAGTCTCTGGGCAGCATCACCATCCTTAACCTCCAGCTCCGCCCGGTCGGAACTGCCTGGGTGCTGCTGTGCTACGCGACGCTGGCGTTGTTGGTGCTGCGCCGCCGGATTTACCTGGGCCGGGTATTCGCCGCTGCCGCTGTCGCAGTCCTCACCGCAGCGACGGTATACACCCAACTCCCGGCCAAACGGCCCCCCCAGGCAGAGCTGCACGTCCTCGCCGTCGGGGCCGGTCAGTGTACGGTGCTGCATACCCCGTCCGGGCGGACATACATCTTCGACGCCGGGACGCAAAGCGGGTTCGATATCTACGACCAAATACTCAAGCCGTTCCTTCGCCACCGGGGATTGCCCAACCCCAGCGCCGTGTTCGTCTCCCACGCCAATACCGACCATTTCAACGCCTTACCCGCCTTGGTTTCATCCGGTCGGGTCGATCGGGTCTATCTGAATCATTACTTCGGCCGCGAGCAGAATCCCAACGAGGCCGTCGTCGAATTCATGAGACGCCTGCAAGAGGCGAACGTCTCGATTGTACGGCTGCGTGCTGGGGAGACGGTCAAGCTGGACGAGCGGACAAGCGTCGAGGTCCTCTGGCCTCCCGCGCAGGTCCGCAGCGACCTGTCCGTCAACGACACATCGCTGATTCTGCGGATCATATGTGATGACAAGTCCGTCCTGCTGACGGGCGATCTGGACCAGGCCGGCCAGGCCGAGCTAGCCCAAAGCCCACAAGCACTGCGGTGCGATGCGCTATTGCTGCCCCACCACGGAGGCTGGGAAACGGCCCTGCCGCACTTCGTCCGCGCCGTCGATCCGAGGACAGTGCTGGTCAGTTGTGCCCGCAGCCCGAGCCCCCCAGCCCACGGGTCTAAGACCGCCGGTGAGTTCTACGGCGAGCTTCGGACCGGGTACAGGTACTATTCCACATCCCGCAACGGTTGGATCTGCGTCCGCTTCGGTGGGGGAAGAATTGACGTGACAACAATGCGGTAGCTATCGGCCACAAACCGCTCCAGCCGCCGTAGATCATAATTTCCTTGCATTTGGCCCTCGCCAACCCGGAAATTCATTAGAGCCTCGACAAACACCGCTGGATGTCCGTAACCAGAGAAGCCATGACCATCGATTACTGCGTCATCAGCATCGGGACATTGTCGCGCAACCGCCTTTGGGGCGAGCGGGTGGCGGTGCGCACATCCCACGCCACCACAACTCTAATCCGCCAGGGCGAGCGAGTGATCCTGGTCGATCCTTCGCTGCCCGGGACGGCACTTGCGGCGCGTCTAAACGAGCGAACGGGCTTGGGGGTATCGGATGTTACCGACGTGTTTTGCACTACGCTTCGGCCTATCCATCGCCGCAGCATCGGTATGTTCGCCAAGGCGAAGTGGTGGGCCGGCGAGGAGGAGCTACAGACCTACCAAACTCACCTTGAAGGGGTATTGGATTCAGCCCAGAGGCTCCACGGCGAGGACGCCAAGCTGGCTGAAGCTGATCTGGGACTGATCAAGCGATTCCGCCCCACTCCCGAACGATTCAGCGAACAGGTCCAGCTTTACCCGCTCGCCGGGCCGTCTCTCGGCTCGGCCGGGCTGCTGCTCATATCCCCTACGCTAACCACCATCATCGCCGGCGATGCAGCCATCACGTGCGAGCACGTCCGCCGCGGGCAGGTCTTCCAAGGCTGTGCGGACACACACGCTGCCTTGCAGTCGCTTTGCGACCTGGTGGAACTGGCGGACGTGATAGTCCCAGGGCACGACAACGTCATGTTCTCGCCGCGCCGCTGGCTTTAGAGGCGCCCAGCTGGTATAATCGCGTGTCTATTTGGATGTCTGAAGAAACCGAGCAATCCGATGAGCCTGGGCTGCAATCGGCCGAGGCGGGACAGGTGAGGGGGCGATTATGATGTGGGGAAGCTTTCTTATCTCTCACGCCTGGCACTTGGTCGCACTTGTGCTGTTGCTGATTGGGTCCGGATTCTTCAGCGGCTCGGAGACATCGCTGTTTAGCTTGTCCCGCGGGCAGCTTTATCGCCTGCGGCAATCGGGGAGAGGGGGAGGGATCATCGCTTCGCTTATGCGGCGCCCGCGCCGGACTCTCAACACGTTGCTGCTGGGGAACATGCTGGTCAACGTGGGTTTTGCGGCCGTATCAGCGCTGATGATCTACGATCTAAAGCGGGCAGGGGTTGCGTCCTGGACTCTTGCTGCCGCCTCGCTGGTACCGCTTCTGGCGCTGATTCTGTTCGGCGAGGTGGGGCCAAAGATGCTGGCGTACACCTTCGGTGACAGATGGGCGATCCTCTCTGCCGGGATGCTGAAGGTTGCGTACGGCGTCCTGGGGCCGCTGCTTTGGGTTTTCGATAAGGTGTTCATCTCACCGCTTACGCGAATCATCGTCCCCTCCCAGCAACAGAAGGCGGATATCACCTCCGAGGAGTTGGCGGCGTTACTCGACGTCTCGGCGAAACAGGGCATCCTCGACCACGGCGCCAATAAGCTGCTCCAGGAGATCCTGGACCTGACCGACTTGCGTGTAAGCCACATTATGGTCCCACGCGTGGACATGATCGCCTACGATGCGGACGGTCCCCACGAAGGTCTGCGAAAAATGTTCCGCCGAACCCACCTGCGGAGAATTCCCCTCTATGAGCATGACCTGGACCACACCATAGGCGTGGTTCACTACAAGCAGGTGCTGCTGGACGAACCCGCCCCGCTGCGTGAAATAGCGGTTCCAGTTCCGTTCGTTCCCGAAGCGGGCAATCTCGAACAGCTGCTCGCTCAATTCATCGCCAATAAGACGCAGATGGCGATCGTCGTCGACGAGTATGGGGGCACGGCTGGGGTGGTGACGCTCCAGGATGTCCTGGAGGAGATTGTTGGGGATCTTCCCGACCAGTATAGCGCCGTACGACCCGAGCCCGCCGTCCAGCGCATAGGCGATAACAGATATCTTATCGACGGTGACTTACCCATCCACGAATGGGCCCAGCCCTTCGGTGTGAACTTCTCGAACCGGCGAATCAGCACGATTGGCGGTTTCGTAACTTCGCTGCTGGGGCGGATCGCCAATCCCGGCGACATCGCGACATACCACAACCTGCGATTCACCATCAAGTCCATGCGCGCGCGGCGAGTGGACAAATGCGTCATTGAGCTGCTGGAGGAGGCGCAATGACCGCACCCAGCAGCGAAATCTTGACGTGGGTCGCCTGGATCGCCGTTTTCGTTGTCTCGGTGCTGTTCGGCGCATTTTACGCCGGGATTGAGACCGGAATCTACGTGCTCAACAAGATACGGCTGGACCTGGCGGCGGAGTCCGGGGACCGCAGCGCAATTCTCCTGCGAAGGCACTTGCGCAATCCGAACAACTTACTGACGGTCCTGCTGGTGGGTACGAACATCTCCGGGTACGTGGCCACATTCGCGGTCACTACGATGTTCGTCCTGGGAGGGTACGGCGAATCGGCTGAGTGGCTGACGCTGGCGGCCGCTACGCCGGTGCTGTTTATCTTCAGCGAGTCCGTACCCAAGAACGTCTTCCAGAGGCTGGGTGAGAAACTCACCTACCGCCTGGTCTGGGTGCTGGGGGCATCGAGCGTGCTGCTGAACGCCTGCGGGTTGGCGCCGCTGGTTAAGGGATTCGCCTGGGGCCTGATGCGTCTGAGTCGATCGCCCGACCGCGGGGGGGGCGGTCAGACTCTCCCGGCACGGCTCGTAGCGGAGGGCTACGCCAGCGGGGTCCTGACGCAGTCTCAGTCCAGGATGGCTGATCGAGTGATGCGAATCGGCCATGTGACGCTCGGCGATGTTATGATACCGATGGATAAGGTTGCCCAGGCGCCCCAAGACGCCCGCCGGGAGCAACTCCTGGAGCTGATCCGAGAACAAAATTACTCACACTTACCGCTGCTTAACCAGGACGGGAAGGTTGTCGGGATTCTGGACACTTATGACGTACTGGCCGACGAGACCAAAACCGCACCAAGCGACCTCGCCGCTGCACCGGTAGTCCTGGACACCAGTCTAACCGTCACCGACGCGTTGTATCGGATGCAGGCGGCTCGCGCGGTGATCGCAGTTGTGCAAGACGACAGCGGAGAAGACGCCGGGATTGTCACGATTAAGGACCTGGTAGAACAGATCGTCGGCGAGCTGACCGACTGGTAGCGCATCGGCCTTGACAAGGCGGATCGCTAGTTGCTTTGGGGGTTCGCCTCCAGCGAATCGACCAGCGCCCGGCAGATAGCATCTTGAAGGGCTCTGGTTTTACCGGTGTCCTTGGCGCTGACGCCGTTGATCAGTATGGCGTAGACCGCAGCCGGGGTACCCGATGAGTCGAGCACATACCCCGCCAATCCCGAAACCCCCGCGAGTGATCCGGTCTTGGCGAGGACTCGCCCGCGGTACTTCCCAGAGTTGAGGCGATTGACCATGGTGCCGTCGATGCCGCTTTGGGGTAGGGAGTCGATGAGCTTATCGCCCTCGCTTCGCCGCACCAAGCCCACCAGAAGCTGCGTCAGCGTTGACGGCGCCACGCGGGCCTTGCGCGAAAGCCCACTGCCGTCGCGGATACGGAAACCCTTCGGGTCCAACCCATACCGCTTCGTCAAGATTTGGGTGGCGATCGTGGCGCTGCCTGCCCACGTCCCGTCGCCGGCGCGAAGGAACAGACACTCGGCGGCTAGATTCAAGCTGCGCTTATTGGCCCTTCTCAAGACCAGTTCAATCGGCGTGGTGGTTTGACATACAAGAGACGCACCACTGAGGTCCACTTGGTCGGCTTTTACGCTCCTGATCTGTCCGGTCAGGTTAACTCCATGACGCGCTAATCTGTCGGCCAGAACCCGCCCCAGCAGAGCAGCCGGATCGTCGATGGCGACGCTGAGCGGGTCTGGCGTCGAGCGGCTGACCGAGCCCGCCAGCTTCACCACGGATAAGTCCGAACTGGTCCCAAGCGACCAGACATGCCGCTTGGCGACCTTGACGCGGCTGTCGATACGTATAAAGCGGCTGGACGGCGTGACCGAAGCTGTAGCTGAGCGGCCCTTGACGCGGAAGGACACGTCGAGGCAGTTGTTGTGGAAGTTCAGTTCGCCGGCTGGCGCGGCGAACCATCGTTGATGCTGGCGCACAGGCCAATCCGGGTGCCTGTAGGTCCGCACCGAACCATCAGTCACAAGCAGCAGCGACCCGACCGGGGTCTGCCCGACTCTTTCGGCGACCGCTCGGGCCCAGCGATCCAGTTCGTGATAGATTGATATCCCCTGCTGCTGCGCGATTCGCGGATCACCCAGTGTCGGGTCGAAGTCCCCAATCACCACCACGTCGGAACCTGAAACGTACACCGATGTGGTGAACTGAAACCCGCCCCCCAGCCTCTCCATCGCGGCCGCGGCGGTCAGTAACTTCTGACAGCTCGCCGGGACGAACAAATCACCGCCACGGATACTGACCGGCTCTAGGCCGCTGGGCAGGTGACGGATTGAGACGCCGACAGTGGCGGTGGATGTTCTTTCGTACGTTTGGACGAGATTGCGGACTCGCTGCGCAAGTTGGTCGCCCGATGTTTGTGCGGCGATCGCAAAGACAGTCGCAACGACCAACGCCACACGCCGCACGGCCTGCAGTGACCCACGCAGGGCGACACTGCCGGTGCGGCCAGTGGGCGAGCATTGCAAATCGGTCCGTCTAACAGTCGCCAAAGCTGGTTCCAATGGCCTTTGCTGCACGGATCATGCGGTCGTCCAGCGGGACGGTGCGAATCTTCCCCGCCACCTGCGAAATCTCGATGGATCCAGTACGTCCATTCTGTATAACAGCGAGCCGGTTAAAGCGGCCGGCTTCCAGCAGCTCGTATGCATGATACCCGAATCTCGTAGCCAGGAGGCGATCGGAAGGTGTTGGCGTCCCGCCGCGCTGGATGTGGCCCAAGACAATAACGCGGCTCTCAATTCCACTGATTTCACTCACCTTATCTGCAACAAACTTACCGACCCCGCCGAGGCGGATCGGATCGGGCGATGTCTCGTCAATACTATCGACGAACTGCTCGCCGCCCTTGGGAGCTGCGCCTTCAGCAACCGCTATAATCGTAAACCGCTTGCCAAAGCGGCTCCGCTGCGTGCACTTCTCGGCGACTAGGTTGATGTCGAACGGAATCTCAGGTATCAGGATTACGTCGGCGCCGGAGGCTATCCCGGCGTTCAGTGCGATCCACCCGGCGTACCGGCCCATCAGCTCGACGACCATGACACGATGGTGGCTGGAGGCGGTGGTGTGGATTCTATCCAGCGCCTCGGTGGCCGTCGAGACGGCCGTGTTGTGCCCGAACGTGATCTCCGTGCCATAAAGGTCGTTGTCGATGGTCTTGGGCACGCCGACGATCTTTAGGCCACGGGCGATCAGCTCGGCCGCCCCGTTCATCGTCCCGTCGCCGCCAATTACGACAAGGGCGTCCAGTTGCGCCTGGCGACAGTGCTCGATGACCTGGTCGCGCACGTCCTTTTGCACCCACTTGTCGCCCTGGCGGACGGCGTAGGCGGCGGGGTTGGCTTTGTTGCAGGCACCCAAGATCGTCCCGCCCCGCGTCAGGATATCGCTCACATCGGTATTGCTCAGCAGTCTGAGGCGGTTCTCGATCAGTCCGAGATACCCGTCCTCAATCCCCATAACCTCCAGGCCGCCGTTCATCGCCGACTTTGTGACGGCCCGAATCACCGCATTTAGCCCCGGGCAATCCCCCCCAGCGGTCAAGATACCTATGCGTTTCAATCCCTTCACCATAACCAGTATCCTTTATTTCGGCAGGAGTTACACGTATTCTCGTCCGGCCGCACACAACGGGAGGCCGCCTCGCGGGATAAGTCCGCAACCGTGTATGTATATCGTCGAAATCCTTGGCTAAAAGGCACGAAAATCAATACAATCTGCTGTGCCACATATCCGATAGATTAAGATGGGGCGGGCGCGGAGGTATCTGCATGCAGATTACACCGGATACGGAACGCAGAGAACACCAACGCCATCCGATGGCGACGAGCGTGGAGTTTTTCCACGGCCCGACGCAGCGCAGCTTTCCGGGCCGCAGCGTGGACCTGTCCACCGGGGGAATGTTGATGTCTGTCCCGGCGTCCACGCCCGTCCAACCGGGCCAGGCTATCCAGGTGTCCGTAGGCAGCGTGAACCGCCCCGAATTTTCGGGCCTGAACGAGAAACCGCTCGATGCCACTATCGTCCGCGTCGACCGCCAGCCGTTGCTTTCCAAGGGACAGATCGCCGTGGGCGTGCGATTCGCCGCCCTTGCCTAGAGCAATTTAAGTTTCATCTGCCGCATTCATGCTGGCTGCGACTTCGTCTGGCTGCTTCGGCCTGCATCGACGATCCGCAGAGCCTTGCTGCTCGTAATATCCCAGAAGGTCGCCCTCGGCTTCCCAAAGTTCATCGAACATCTTTCTGGCCTCGGCCAGCGAGCAGGCACGTGCCGTAATGGGGTCAAGCAGCAGGGCGTGGAAGGCCGCGTCCTTGTCTCGCTCGATGATCGCCTTGGCCGTCAGCTCCTGGACGGCGATGTTTGACCTGCACAGCGCGGCACACTGGGGCGGAAGCTGGCCCACGTGACAGGCGCGAATCCCCTGCCGATCGGCAAGGACGGGAACTTCGACGCAACAGCCTTCCGGCAGGTTTGTGAGCAGGCCGGTGTTGGCGACGTTGCCGTAGAACAAGTACGGTTCGCCGGTCGCCATGGCCTCTATGATGCCCGAGGCATACTCATGCGAGCGGATCAACTCAATGCTTTCGGCGTCCTTGGCCTTGATGCCCATGTCCTCGAACCACTCGATGCGCTTACCCTTGATCCCTTTGGTAAGCGCACCGTATTTCTCCAGCATCTCGGTTTGGGTTTGGAAATACGGAACGTATTCCGACATGTGCCGGCTGGACTCGGTGGGGAAGTATCCAAAGTGCTTCATCAGCTCGAATCGCACCGGGTCTTTGTTGTAGTTCTGCGGATCGGCCATGGCCTCAAACAACCTGGGGTAGGCGTCCTGGCCGTTGTGGGTAAACTCGATGAACCAGCACATGTGATTGAGGCCCCCTACGACAAACCCCACCTCCTCGTACGGGACGTCGATGAAGCTCGCCAGCCTCTTGCTCGTTCCCTGCACGCTGTGGCACAGCCCGGTGACTGGCACGTCAGACGCCGCGATCATCACCCACGTTAAGATCGCCATCGGGTTGGTGTAGTTTAGGACGACGGCCTTGGGCGCCAGCTCGTTGACGTCGCGGCAAATATCCATGAGGACTGGCCCGGTGCGCAGACCCCGGAAGATCCCGCCCGGCCCGACCGTATCGCCAACTGTCTGGTAGACGCCGTACTTGTGCGGAATCGCCAGCTCCGACTCATACGGCTCGTCGTAGTAGGCCGGCCCGCCGACGGAAATCGACGTGACCACAACGTCCGCATCGGCAAGCAACTTGCGCCGGTCGGTCCCGGCGACCACCGTGGCAGGCAGCTTATGATGTTCGATCGCCTTGCGGACGAACGTGTGGACCAACTCGAGCCGATCGGGCGCAATGTCGCAGAGGCAGATTTCCGCATCCTTGATCGGCTCGCGCGAGAGAATATCAATCGAAAGTCTGCTGCCAAACTTGCTGCCGGCACCGATGATGACAACTTTCATTTTCGTTTCCTTCCTTACAATCAGACTAACACGTTAGGATTAGAACTCGATTTATCTCCATGCTCACGTTTACCGGTCTAGCCTCAGATGGAACTGCTCATCAGGGGGTGTGACGGTTGTCGAAACCACCCGGGGCCCATCGTCGCTCGGCAAGGCCGCACTGATCCGAACGGGATAATCCCACTTCGTGACCACCTTTCCTCGAATGGACTCCTTGTCCACTTGGACCTCCGCCAGTTCGCACCCACCCCCAGACAGGTGCAGATCGGTGCCCACGATCAGCGGATCGCCCTGCCACGTGGCGATCCGCAGAACCCGCGTACCATGGGCGGGTATCTCCAGCTCGATGGGGTCTTCGAGGGACTTGATCCCCAAGAACTGCTGGGTGCGGAACTCAAGGACGGCGTATTGCTGGTCGGGAGGAAGGGGAATCTCGCCCAGCGTCAGTGTGCGGCTCACAGGCTCGGAGTCCCAGTTCGACACCGACAGCGTACGCCACTTACCCAAGGAATCGCAACGTGGGGTGATCTCGGTAAGACCGAGGGTGGGGCAGTTCTGACGATCCATATCCAGGATACGCGCCGGGGGGGCGAAGGCGGGAATCATGTGGCGCAGCAGTGCGCGGCGGTCTTCGGGCAGCTCGGCCAGCCGCTCGGTAATGTCAGTGTACCCGCCGACCAGGTACTGGCGCACCACCAGCGTAAACGCCTCGGCGTCTGTGAACTTCCCGTCGGAAAGGTGATTGTGCTTGGCCGCGGCGTGAATGCGGAACGGGTCTTGGCGGCGGCGAATCATCAGGGAGTCCGGATCGGTGTGGATCAGACGACTCATGTAGTTGCGCACCAAGGCCTGCTTGATCTGAACGAGTGTCCCGCCGCGCCGGTTCCCGGAGTAGTGCTCCCAAGCGCCCAGCGAGTCGGCGCCGACTCGTATCGAGTCGGCCAGCCCGACGTTCCCGCAGCCCATCAGGCCGCCGCAGGCCTGAAAATACGAGTCCGGCCCGATCGATTCGCGAATCAGCTGAAGCCCGATCCGATAGGCTTCGGCCCGGTTGACGTGCGGGTCGTGGAAGCAAATATCATCCACCAGTATCGCACGGACAAAGTCCATCTTGTGATACGTATATCCCCAGCTTTCCAGCCGGCCGAGGTACTCCCCTAGGTACTGGCGACTGAACGGATGGGTCGTATCGAGGACGTAGCAGTCTGTCTCCACGTACCCGAAGGTAGCAGGTTCACCACTTCCTTTGCGGGCGATAAGCTCCGGATGCTCCTTGACCATTCGCGACTTGGGCATCAGGGCAAACGGTGCCGTCCATATACCTGGAATCAAACCGGCGGCGCGGATCTTATCGGCGGCCTCGGCCATCCCACCGGGCCACTTAGCGTTGGCGTTCCAGTCGCCGAACGCGTCTATCCAGCCATTGTCGATGATAAACACGTCCAGCGGCATGGGCCGATCCTTGAGAATCTTGAGATTCTCGTCCAGGTCTTCCGGGAGGAACTCCCGGCCGTAAAAATACCAGCTGCAGAAGATGTTCAGCTTCTCCTTCAGCGGACTGACGTCCAAATGCCTCCCCTGAAGCTCGACGAAGCGATCCAGAACCTCCGCTTCGTTTCGGCCCTGGTAGATCATGATCCAGTGCGTGTCGCGCTGCTGTCCCGGATCAATGGCGACGCCGTCGAACTCGCAGAAGACGCCAAACTCCTTCATCGCCGCATTGTCGTCCGTGGGGACCAAGTAAAAGGAAGTCAAATGCATTTGCTCGCCCAGGACACAAAGGAACAGGCCCGGTTCCTCCGGGCGCTTGTCGTTCTTGACGAACGTCGCCGGTTCGGCATAGATGGTTCGCAAGTTGAGCTTCGAGTCCAGGTCGCCTTGAACTCCCATCCCGGCTGTGATGTCTGCGGAGTTGAAGGCCGCGTCCTTGTAATCGACGTCCACGCACGAAGGCCTAAAGACGCCCGGAACGTCCGACTTGTGCCGGCTGAGCTTCAGCACCCGCCAAGTAGCCATCGTCCCGCCGGCGACCTTGAAGTTCGCATCGCCTTGGACGCGCAGCGGCGCCAATGTGTGCAGTCGGATCGGGCGGAAACTCGTGTTCCGGACCGCCATCCGCACCCCGATGTATTGCCCATCGGCTCCGACAAAAAACTCCCGCGTCACCGCAAGCTGATCCCCTTGGCTCGTCTCCCGGATTACCTTCCCCCAGACCCCGGCGATCTCCAGATCTTCGGAGTCGCCGTCAGCAAAATCCAGCGCCGCGGTCTGACCGTCGGTCAGGCGAGGCGGTAGGGTCTGCCCGGCCAGTACAACCTGCGAATTGAAAATCCTGAACGATGCCCCCCGCCTCTGGAGCTTCATCGGCTCGTAACTCATTGACGAATTCCCTTACACTTGGGTTATGCACAGGCGAACAGCGCCGGGCAAGCTGCGGCCATGCTTGCTGGCGCCGTTAAAGTGCCGGTCCTCTTTGGGGATTGCAGACGACAAAGATCACCGGATTGGTCGCAATTCTACCGGATGGGACAGAGAATACGGACAAGAATCGCAGGTCCTGCACTTGGAAAGCGGTCTGAGGCCCACAACCTAATACCGCACCTTGACCTTACCAAAGATGGTGAAATCCAATTCGTTGAGGATCAGGGCCCGCTGATCCCGCGTTGCAGCATAGTGTCTGAGCATGCATTCAGCGGAGGGGGTAATGTTCCCCTCCCAGGTCTTGGACCAATACTTGATCGTAACCGCCTTGGTAAGGTCGAACATCCCGTCCGTAACGTACATCCGCAGGCCACGAATGGCGTAGGCGCGGATCCTGCAACTGTTCTGGCCCTCCCGAAGCGACCCCCAGAACTTGAACAGGTGCTTGGCGATATGTTTTCTCTTGGCCTTCATCCCGGCCTCCTTGGTTGGAATCTGGCCGCGAGGAAGCCTGATGGTGACAGGTTTGGCGAAGTCTATCGGCTCGTGTGCCAGATCGAAGGCTTCCAGGTAATAGCTCCGCATGTGATGAGGCAGATGGAAGAAGTGCGCGAACTTCGCGGGCCGGGCCTGGCGCTTGTGGGATCGCAGGAAATCGACGAACTCATCACCGGGCGGTATGCACGCATCCTCCGTCGGGCCCAGGACCTCCTTGCCCTTAAAGTGTGGATTCCCCAGCTTCTTCAGGCGCGCCGCAGCCTTGCGACAAAGCACTCCTCCGTGGATCACATCCCCTCTCGTCTCCGGCGGACTGAGCCACAGCGCCCACAAGGGCAAGTTCGAGAGGTTCTCCATGTACATGTCGCAGGTATATATGACGGACTCGAAATACGGCAGGCCGCCCATGGCGACGGCGGCGGCGAACAGCCGCGGATGCATCGTCGCCAGATTCCAAGAACAATGCCCCCCCTGCCCATAGCCTGTCAGGTAGATGCGGTCGTCGTCTATGTTCAAGTTCATCCTCGTCCACCGAAGAGGTTCCAGGAAGGCCTGCACTTGATAGTCCTTCCCGGCGAAATTCCGCATCCCGCCAACGGTCGGCGCGACGATCACGTATTGCTCAACTGTCTCGCCGAGCAACGATTCGACCAAGTCGCCTATCGTCTGCCCGTCACCATCTGCCCCGTGGACAGCCAGGATCAACGGCCAAGGTTTTTCGGTGGTGTAAGGGCCCGGGACGCGGACGCTGAACATGACGTCAAAACGCCTTCCCCCGCTTGCAGCGCTGAGATGATGCTCGCCCCAGCCCGCAGAGAACTGCTTGTAGGCGACATCGGCGGAGATTAAGGATCGAAGCTTGCCCACATCATCGCCGATGGCTGAAAGGACGGCATTGATATGCTTGGTGGCCTTCGGGGGATCGGACCTGGCGAAAAGCTCTCGCCACGCCCGTTGAGCTTCGGATTCAGCTCCAGTGAAGCTCCCCGCACAGAGCAGAACCACTAGAAATGACCAGAGCGGCTTCATGCGCTCATTATAGGTAAATCGCCGAGAGGTGTTTCGAGAAAGTCCGCCTTAGACAAACCGCTAAGTGCTTCAAGTAAGTAGCTGCTGGATGACTTCGGATCAGCCGGAGATCCAGCAACGGCTCAGCCCTCCTGCTGGGAGCCGATCAACTCACGGAAGGCGTCTGTCAGTCTCCTGGTGACGGGGCCGACCTTGCCATCCCCAATGACCTGCCCGTCAACCTTGGTCACAGAGATAATCTCTGCGGCCGTGCCGGTCAGAAAGCATTCATCCGCCTCGTAGAGGAAATCCGGACCAAAATCCTTCTCGGCGAGGGGGATTTGAAGCTTCCGGGCCAGGTCGAGAACAACCTTCCTCGTGATTCCCGGTAAGATCCCCGCCGAGGTCGGAGGCGTGACCACCTGGGCATCCTTGACGACGAAAAGATTATCGCCGGTGCACTCGGCGAGGTTGCCCTGCTCGTTGAGCATAATGGCCTCGGCGACACCGGCGTCGACGGCCTCGATCTTGGCGACGATATTGTTGAGGTAGTTCATCGTCTTAGCGGCCGGAGTTAGCATTCGCGCCGAGGTGCGGATCGTCTTGGCGATGATCACGGCCATACCGCTGTCATACATCTCCCGCGGGTACAGCGCTATGTCATCGACAATGATGAAGGTGTTGGGGTTGGGACACTTGAACGGGTTGAGCCCCAGCGTGCCCTCCCCGCGCGTCACAAGAAGACGGATGTACGCGTCCTTCCGCCCGTTCGCCCGAAGCGTCTCGCCGATCGCGTCGATCAATTCCTGCTTTGTATATGGAATCGCCAGGCGAATCGTCCTCGCCGAGTCAAACAGCCGATCGATATGCGCCTGGGCCTGGAAGAGCTTACCGTTGTACGCACGAATACCTTCGAAAACACCGTCTCCGTACAGCAGGCCGTGGTCGAACACGGTCACCTTGGCGTTCTTTTTCTCGACGAGCTTCCCGTTCAACCAGACCTTCATGACAGACTCCCGATCTGACGCCGCACGCAGTGGGTATCATATGCCTATCGAATGACTTCGGCAATATGCGGCGGGAGGTTCAACAGCCCGCCTGAAGCTTTTGGGCCAGCTTACTTGCCCTTCTGTTTCTTGGCCCAGCGGGCCTTGAGCTGCTTCATCTCGCCCGTCAGCTTGATCTTCTGCGGGATGATTTGGTTTTTCCTGTCGTACAGCCAGTTGCCCTGATTGTCGCGCAGGACGGGCAGCCGCTTTGCAACTGCGGGCGGCTTGGCCACACGCGTGGGTGTGGCTGCGTACCAATAAGCCACGGATGACATCTCGTTGGCCAGATGATTCCCGTGCCCGTGCTCGATGGTGACCTTGATGTCCTTGTTGAAACGCACGGGGTTTTCGATGTGGTGCACGTAGCTGGTCTGATACCCGCCCGTGTTGTTTTCGAAGATGCTCGATCCGTTCCGCATGAAGGCTTTGTCCTGCATACCCCATGCCTGGTTGAGGTAATCCTCGCTTCCCGTACCGTGCAGATCGGGCGGCCACTTGTACCCGTCCACCCAGATCATGTCGTCGCCCTCGCCCCACCATGTGCCCTGGAAGTTGGTAACCGACAGATTGCAGCCGATGTAATGCCCCCGCCCCTTGGTCTCGAGAATCACATAGTTGTTCTGCCAAGCAGGTCGCTTGGTGTTGGGCAAGTTGCTGGCTTCGGGCCGGTTGACTGTGATTTCATGTCCCCACCCGCCGAAGGGATTCGCCCGGCGAAACTCCGCGTGGAAGTACCCTGTGTTCTCGTGAGACCCTTCGTCAAGCGTCTCATAGTCGACGTAGAAATACTCGCTGTGTACCTCATCCGATTCGTTGATCAGCTCGATCACGCATCGTTTTAGGAACGGCATGAGGGCATAACAGTTCAGCGCACAATGTTTGTTGAATTGATTCGGCCAGTTCGTCGAGGCAGTGAACAGCAGCGACTGGTACGTATTGACGATCCCATGCCCCAAGCCAAAGAAATCTCCCAGCGGAACCAGCACACTGGGAAACTTCGCATCGTCGTAGGTGATCTTCAGCAGACATTCTCTGTAGCGGCCTTTCTGCGTCATCCAGATATGGGTGACAACGCCGGGACCCTTGATGTCGGCCAGAATGGCGGACTTGCCCGCCGGAATTCGCCAGTAATCTCGGTTCCGGCCAGTCTTGTCCCAGGAGGAGCAGCGCCCGCTCTTGCGATTTCGTATTCTTGTCAGTTCGTTCAGCATAACCGCTCACCTTTCATCAAGACCTGAAGCGTATCCGCGTAGCCGCCCGGCGTACCCACATCATAGGCCCGCCCGTCGATACACATGAGGTAGTACTTACCCGACCTGTGCTCAAGCAGCATCGATTGTGCATCGGCCAGACCGACTTCCTCGCCCGCCGGTCTGTCCTGGCGTCTAAGCTCGGTGAGGCAATTCAGAATCTCGGTCCCGAAGATATAGATACCGCAGTGCCCGAGGTATCTCCTATCGGCCAGGCCCTCGGTTCTCAGTCGGGATCCTGCCGTCGCCGCGTCGGGCTTCTCGACAAAGTCGGTGCACTTATAGACGCGATCGGCGATCGGTTCGCCGCGGGCGACGCCGACGCGGGCAAGCTCCTCCGGACCGACCTCATACATCCCGACCATCGCCACGCCACCATGCCGCTCGTACGCCCCGGTAACCTGCGCGACACATGGTTCGGCCCCGCCCGAGGCAAGACGGACATGATCGCCCAGCAGAAGCAAGAATGCTTCGTGCCCCAGGAAATCCGCGCCACAAAGAACGGCGTCGCCAAACCCAAGCGGGCGATCTTGAACGATAAACTCGATGTGTGCGGGCAAATCCGCGTCACCGGCCCTGCGGGCAGCATCGAAGTATTCTTGGAACGTCTCGGCCTGGCCCGACGAGACGACAAGACCCACCTTCTGGATCCCACCCGCTGCCGCCTCGGCGCAGATCCAGTGCACCACCGGCCGGACGCGACCGGTCTTATCGGCCAGAGGTAAGAGTGCTTTGGGCACGACCTGGGTAATCGGATACAGCCGCGTGCCCAAACCCGCTACCGGTATCAACGCCTTCGATATCATTCCGCAGATCCGTTTTGAGATCGCCAACATAATACAGAACCAGGTGCAAGACAATAAGTTGTCCGCCCGGAGCGGCGACAGTAGAATCTGGTAAGGTGATCGCCGTATGGCCCAAGAGCGTCGAACTATCTGGTACTCGGGCACGGTTCAGGGGGTAGGTTTTAGATATACCGCCTCCCGCATCGCCACACGCTATGACGTAACCGGCCGCATCAGGAACCTTCGGGACGGCCGGGTGGAATGCATCGTCGAGGGCTCCATCGAGCAGATTGAAGCGTTCCTGGAGGACTTGGGCGAGCAGATGAGCGGGTACATACGCAACGTGCAGCAAGAAACCACCTCATATACAGGCACATACCGTGAGTTTACGTTCAGCCTTTAGGAACAAGTCCAGCACCCACGGCACTGCTGGGAAGCAAACCGCCGCAGTCGACAAGCCGTCTGCCCGGGTGCTCCTAAGCGGGGAAGGTATCACAATAGCTTCGATCGCCGCCAACGCCGCCCTCGCCGTAGCAAAGATAACCGCCGGGTTTGCCTGTTCAAGCCAAACGATCCTGGCCGACGGGCTGCATAGCGGCTCGGATCTTGTTACCGACATGGCCGTGTTGGCGGGGCTGCGCGTATCGAAAAGGCCCGCCGACGGGTCCCACCCTTACGGACACCGCCGGGTGGGAACGCTTGTGGCGATGCTCATCGGAGCGTTTTTGCTGGTTGCGGCCGCGTCCATCGTCACCGGTGCGATGAAGACACTGCGAAATCCCACGGACCGGATAAGTCCTACCTTTCCATTTTGGTTGGCGGTGGCCTCGGTGCCCATCAAGGAGCTGCTGTTTCAGCTGACGCGGTGGGTGGGCCGCAGGACATCTAATGTTTTGCTCCTGGCGAATGCGTGGCACCATCGCACGGATGCCTTCACCTCCATCGCCGCGGCAGTAGGGCTGGGGGGGATGCTGATCGGCGGCGCGGACTGGTTTTTCCTCGATGCGCTGACGGCCGTTCTGCTGGCCGCGTTCCTCGTCGTGGTGGCCGTCAGGATCATAGGTTCATCCGCCTCAGAATTGATCGACAGAGCGCCGGACGAAAAAACCTTGGGAAGTATCGAATCGGCCGTCTCGCAGACCGATGGTGTGCGAAGCTATCACGCCTTTCGCGCCCGCAACGTGGGCGGAAAGATCGCCGCGGACATCCACATTCAGGTCGATCCGGATCTGACGGTACAGACGGGGCATGACATCGCCACCGAGGTCAGACGGAAGGTTATGGAAGCAAACCCCCACGTCATCGAAGTCATCGTCCACGTCGAACCGGCCGAAGACTCGTAAGACGCCAAATCCCGGCGCCAACTACCGTCGGTACGGGCGACGCGGACACAGCCCTCTGTTGTAAGGGACATCGGCTTGTGCAATCCAGCGGACAAAGTCGCGGAACTTACCGGCCGCCACACCCCAATCGTCGCAGGCGTCCATCTTCTCAATCGCCTCGGTAAGTCCCAGCCCGGCTCGAAAGGTGATCCGGAACGCCTCCTTGATCTGACTTCGGTCCTCGTCCGTCATATCCTCCGCCCGCCGCAGACCCACCGTGTTCAGCCCCGCTATCCGGTTGATCCCGGCAAGGATGCAGTAGGGAGGTACGTGCATGCTTGTCCCGGAATTACCCTGGCTCATACACAGCTGTCCCATCCGGGTGAACTGATGAACAGACACATGGGCGGACATGATAGTTCCCCGCCCGATGCGCCCAAACCCCCCAACCGAAGCGCCGTTGGCGAGAATAACCCCATCTTCGACGATGGCGTTGTGCCCAGCGTGGGAATAGGCCATGAAATATATCCTGTCGCCAATGACGGTGCACTTACCTTCGCCGGTCGCCCGTGAGATCGTAACACCTTCACGAAAGGTGTTTCCGTCGCCGATACGGACATAGCTGACAGAGGATGGATCGAACTTGAGGTCTTGCGGGTCGCCGCCAAGGGCGGTGAAAGAATCCACGTAATTCGCCTCGCCAAGCGTGGTGTATCGCCTGACGATCACGTGACTTCGCAACGTGCAGCCCGGGCCTATTTTTACATCGGCCTCGATGATGCAATAAGGACCGACCTCCACGTCGTCAGCAAGTTCGGCACCGGGATCGACAATCGCTGTTGGGTGAATCTTCGGCATTTGCGCTCTGCCTCAAATGCGCCACCTCGCCACGGGTGGGTATTATCCCGCCCCCCCTAACCTATCGCAACCCCTCGCTTCGGCACGGGCGGCGCGGAACCGGATTTGATTGAACCTGTCGATCCGCCCGGTTAGAGTATTGTTGGGCTTTCGGGACCGCCGAACGGGCCGTTTACAGGCTCAGATGACGGTAGCCCTGGCAATTTTTGGAGCCGCCCAAGAACATGGCGCCGAGACAATGCACCGACGAACTGGAGGCTTTGCTGGCCCCCTATGCTAGGGAGGTTGAAGCTAACCTCGTGCTCTGGATGGTCGAACCCGACACGCCACCGGAGCTCGCCGAGGCGATGGAATACTGCGTCTTGGGCGGGGGTAAGCGGCTTCGTCCGGCGTTGGTGCTTCTGTCCGCCGAGGCCGTAGGAGCCCCCGCCCACGACGAACTGACCCGCCGGGCGGCCGTGGCGGTCGAGTTGGTCCACTGCTACAGCCTCGTGCACGACGATCTGCCCGCAATGGACAACGATACACTCCGTCGCGGGCGACCCACTGCACATGTCAAGTTCTGCGAGGCGATGGCGATCCTTGTCGGCGACGCGCTGCTGAGCCGCGCATTTGGCGTGCTGACCGAGTGCGGCGACCACAGATCGAATCTCCTCACCGCTGAGCTGGCACGCGCGGCCGGGTCCGCCGGGATGATCGCAGGACAGGCCGCCGACATGGGCCTGTGCCACATTCCCGACGGCCTAGAGGGTCTGGTTTTCACAAACACCCGCAAGACCGCAGCACTGATCCGTTCCGCCGCTAGAATGGGCGCGATCTGCGCCCAGGCCGACAAGCCGCAACTGTCCGCCATCAGCGAGTATGCCCACTCGCTCGGGTTGGCGTTCCAGCTAGCCGACGATCTGCTCGACGTGGTGGGCAGCGCCGATAAGCTTGGGAAGACCCCCGGTAAGGACGCCCAGGCAGGGAAGCGAACTTACGTCGAGCAAGTCGGCCTGGACCAGGCCCGTTGCGTCGCCCAGGAGCTAACAGACCAGGCCGTCGAAGCTCTCCAACCGTTCGGACCTGCGGGCGAGAAGCTCACAGAGCTCGCCACACTCCTCGCCGAAAGGAACCGTTGAACCCATGCCCGACAGCAAGATACTTCAGACTATCACCTCGCCGCACCAACTCAGACGCCTCGACGAGGCGCAACTTCAACAATTGGCCGGCGAAATCCGCCAAACGATCATCCAAACCGTCTCGAAGCGAGGCGGGCACCTCGCCAGCAACCTCGGGGTCACCGAACTGACGGTCGCTCTGCACTATGTCTTCGACTTCTCCCGCGATCGGTTGCTTTGGGATGTCGGGCACCAGTGCTATCCGCACAAGCTGCTCACCGGCAGATACGGCCGGTTCGAGACGCTTCGCCAAGCGGGAGGGATCAGCGGTTTCCCCGATCCGGCTGAGAGCTTCTATGACCTGTTCGCAACCGGCCATGCCGGAACGGCCATCTCAACGGCGGCTGGGCTCGCCTGGGCCGACCAGCAGGCCGGGGCCGATACAAAAGTCGTCGCAGTCGTCGGCGACGCCAGCATCGTAAACGGTCTGGCGCTGGAGGGAATCAATAACGCGGCATTGCTGGGGAGGCAGTTCCTGATCGTGCTGAACGACAATTCCATGGCGATCGATCGCACACAGGGGGCCCTGTCGAACGTGCTCGACCGTGTCAGGACCACGCCAAGGGCAGTGTGGTTAACCAGCTGGAGCAGCTCGCTTTGGGTCAGGTTGGCCGGATCAATCCGCATCGTTTCTTGCCAACTCCCGATTCAGCCACGCCGCGCAAGTCACCAGGTTGATCGTCCCGCCCGGGGCCGTCGGCAGGCCCGCATCAACGTGCCGGCCGATCGTCTCATCATCCACGCCCAGCAGCTTGGCGGCCTGCTTGATAGTCAGTGAGGCCGGGTCCACAAGCCCAGACTGCCCGGCGACCACCGAACGCCTCGGTGCAAGGCCGTCGGCCTTTGGCTTTGCTGTTGCATGTCTTTGACTTGCCATGATTTATCCTTGATGTCGTCTCTTGCCGGATCCGTGTTCACGCCCGCAACAAACAAAGACATACGGCCCGACTGTTCCCGCTGCCGTCAGTGTAAATACTTGCCAGGGAAGTACCTAATCTGTCCGCAGTTACGGCTCCACAGTCCGGCTGTGGCCACCACGCCCCAGGCCCGGACATCGTCCTGGCGGTGGCCGATCGTAAGCCGCTAAGCATGGTTGTGCCCCTTCACTCTTATGGTGGCCGTCACGCCCCGAGCCCTGAACTCATCAACCATGACGCTCCGAACTGCCTCAGCCGCTTCGGCTACCACCAGCGCCGAGTCATGGACCGTCAGGAAGGGCTCCGCCGGGAACTCCGCCAGCAGGCGAGGGCAGATACTGTCCAGAACGATGAGGCTTTCCATACGCTGAAGCGCCTGAGCGATTGACTTGTACCCACTTCGCTTCTTGGTCCGGCGTATCGTCGCCAGCAGCGACGGCCACCACCGGCCGAAGGCCTTGGTGACCCGGCCGTTCACCTGCGGTCGCCCGAAAAGTACGTCACGGAACAACTCCCGCTTCGCCGTGTCACGGTCGGTCCCGACCTCCTCGGCGAGCAGGTCGTACAATTCGCCAGATTCGCAGGCCGACAAGAAGCTCTTCTTCTCCCGCTCGGGGCCCCAGACCATCGGGAGGAGGGGCCCTGGGCTAGGAGCTACCACTATGTTGTGCGCCCGCTTTATATGTTGTGCGCCGCTGCGACCATGTGCGCAGCCCAGTAGGATGGCCAGAAGCAGTGGCTGGCTGTTGCCAATGTCCACCTCAGCGATCGGATTGCCTCCCAGCAGCAGCAATCGCCGCAGGCTCGAGGACGTCCGGGTGACCAGACTGTGGACGCGCCAGCCAAACCCGTCGACGCTCAATCCGTCGTGGTCGTTGTGTTGAA
>SDBV01000980.1_pt1 | contig 41939 bp, 36 predicted proteins | sample 2277081 | NCBI WGS metagenome assembly SDBV01 (sample SAMN10402039, study PRJNA504765) | marine sediment metagenome | isolation source: marine sediment core GS10_PC15, 223 cmbsf | place: Arctic Ocean: Southern Knipovich Ridge | collected 2010
TATGTTTACACATTACCCCCCTAACACCTTTTAACTGACAATTCCCATTATACACTCCCTAGACAACTCACAGCACACTGCATCCCCCATAATATAAAATTCTCATCGATTTGGGGTTTATTCCTTTGCTGGGGCTTTGCATTTGACTTTCTGATAAGTTTCTTTGACCCGAACCCGCCACTCTTTTGCTGCTCGGCTTGGGTGCGGTGATTATGAGAAAAAGACATGGATGGTTTTATAAGGACAAATAAATGGAAGATTAAAGCCTTTAAGGTCTTGCTGCTCGGCCTCGGTGCGGTGCTGCTGAGAAGAAAACGTGAAAATTAAAAATCTGTGTTACCTGTCCTAAGCGGATTTATACTGAGCGGAGTCGAAGTAGTCGAAGGAATCAGTGTCTGAAAAAAATCTCTGTGGTTCTCGGTGGTAAAAAAAAGGAAAATAATCCGCGAAATCCGAGTAATCCGCGGTTAAATGAAGATTTGTCCCGGTGCGCCGGGATTCGTGTAGGATTTGGCCTAATCTGTGATAACAGATTCCAGACAATGGTTCTTAATCGGTACGGCAAATGAATTTGTCGGGAGATTAAAACCTTTGGATGATAAGCATCGAAGATACCAAGACAAATCCTATTCGTGCAATTCGTGGATATTAAAAATACTGTCTGCGAAATCAGCGCAATCAGCGTCAAAATTAAATCCGTGCTACTTGTCCGCCGTACACAAATCTGCGTCATCTGCGTAATCTGTGGTTAATATTTTCTTCGCGTTCTCTGCGCCTACCCTGAGCACCTGTGGTGAGCTTGTCGAACCATGATTTTCTTCTTCCCAGATCCTTCGAAAAGCAGCAGCTCGTGCTGTATTTGCAAAGCCAGTAACAGGAATCACACCAATAATTGTTGGCAGGGCCACTAACTGCAGTGCCGTATTCATAAGTACAAGAAGCAATAGTTTCCAGAAATTTCCCCTGGTTATCTGCCAGCTGATTTTTACTGCAGCCATCGCTGACTTTTCCCCCTCTAACATTATCAGCGATACGAAAAGTAGTTTGATATAAAGGTAGAAGCCGGGAAAAAATAACAGGAAAAATGCCAACAGTTTGCCAGCCGCCAAAATCACATGAACAAAGGCGATATATACAAGGCAGTAAAAAGGCCTTTTTGTGGCCTTACTGTTTTTTACTGCCCAGTTTGCATACATCAGCAGGATAACGGTAAAAAGGCAAACAAGCGGAAAAACATACAACCCTAATCTGATGAGCTTGCGCAGCAACGCACCGGTTTGCGCTGCCACTTTCTGCGATAGCTCCTCTAACCTGTCCCGGTCATTTTCCGAAAATGCATTTATTAAACTGCTTGCTGAGGTCCCCAATTCACGTACTTCGTCATGGACGAGTGTCCGCGGAATAATCTGAAAGATAACAACAATACCGGATATCAGACAGAGCGGTATCCACCATTTAGAAAAGGACCTCCAGGCCAAAGTATAACAGTCAATAACGCTAAGCTTCATATTTAATCTGACCCCCTATCATACTCCAGGGTAGCGGAACAACCGTTGACATAGATATTTCGGCGAAATCAGCCTCAAAAAATAACTCTTAATTCATAATTCGCAGTTTTTAACTCATTTACTTAATCAAATCCGCGTCAATTCTGCGAAATCCGCGTAACCTGTCGCGGCGTAGCGAAGCGAAGACGGATCAGTGATTAAAATTGAGTTTTGCGAACTCTCCGTGATATTTCTTCGCCGCATTGTCGTAGGCCTTAGCAGCTTCTATCTCCGTTTTGAAATAACCAAGCCAGAGACGCTTGCCCTTGGCCATGAGCGCGGGCCGAATGGAGCTTGCCGAAGGTATTTGTTGTTATTTATATCTCTGAAAATCAAATGCCGTGGAGAGGGAAAATTATTTCCTTCACCTGTTTTATGACAGTTTCCATAGCTGGCGCAACGGTAGTTACCTGTTGTTCGGTAGGTACAAGCAATCTGTCCCGAAGGCCGATATTCATATCATGCTCGTCATCAGCTCTGCAGAGTACCGACCATGCAAGTGACCATGTACGCACTGTATTTTCGATATTATATCCACCGCCGCCGGTCATCAGGATGGGCCTGTCGAACTTAAGCAGCCTTTTGATAATTTCCACATGGACGTTATTGGTCAGGTATATCTGTGCCAACGGGTCACCGGCAAGCGTGTCGGCGCCAAGCTCGAAGACAACAACATCAGGATTGAACTTTTCAAATAGAGGAGGGACTATCTGCAAAAACGCCTTCATGTAGAGTTCATCATAAGTCCCCACCGGAAGCGGAACGTTAACGGAATAGCCTTTGCCTTTGCCGGCGCCAATATCTTCAACGAAACCCGTGCCGGGAAAGAGTGTCCTGCCGCTCTGATGGAATGAAATCGTAATTACATCGTTACGGTCATAAAACGCATCCTGCACACCGTCGCCGTGATGAACATCTACATCGAAATACAAAATGCGTTTTCCGTCCTGGGCCAGAACCATACATGCAAGAGCAACGTCGTTCATATAACAAAATCCTGCCGCCCGGTCCGGCTGGGCATGGTGCAATCCGCCTGAAGGGTTGAAAGCATAAAAAGCTTCGCCCGAAAGAATCAACTCTACACCTTTGAGCGACGCCCCGCAGGCCAGGGCCGAATACTCGTACATACCATTGAATATCGGGCAATCCGGCGTGCCCAGGCCCATATACAAAGCCTCGGCCTCGAATTTACCTGCGTCAGCATTTTTGAGTACTTTCAGATACTTCGGGGTGTGGAATTTTTTAAGCATCATCCTATCGGCAGCGACTGGTTCAACTTCTGCTGTATTACTGCCGCCCAGAAGACCCATTGAACTAATCACCTGACGGACCTTGCCTGCCCGGGAGGTGTTGAAGGGACAGCCATCCGGATAAGGAAGCTGCTCCAGTTGGGAACAGTGTAGAAATGCCGCCTTTTTTTCGCTCACCGCTGCCTCCTATTGCTCCTGAACAACGATGGCAACCGACTGCAGATTGAAAAACGTCTCAAGACTCATATTAATAGGCCTCTTAATAAACTTAAAGGCGATTCATTCTACGCGATGTATAGCAAGACCGCAATGGTTTTACCATCCAGTAAACGACTAACTAACCACGACTAAAAACCAATTAACCATTTAACCAAATACTGTACTTTCACTTGCGAAGCTCCGGCATATCCGGCTCGATGTGGACGGTGATATTGACCGGCCTGGAAAGCTCACCATGCAGCTTCTGCTCGAGTTTCTCTGCTATATTATGGGCATCCACCACACTTAGTCCTGCCTCGACAAGAATATGCACGTCGAGAAATATTTCTCGTGCAACAGTACGTGTCCTTAATTTGTGCCACTGCCGTACCTGCGGATTTGAATCAATGATGGCCTTGATGTGTTCTACCGTCTCAGTATCAACTGCACGTTCGGCAAGCTCTCCGAAACAATCTGTTAATATTCTAACCGCAACAAAGAGAATCGTAAGCCCGACCGCAATAGCAGCAAGATGGTCGCCATAACTATACCCGAATTTCAGCGCGACAAAACCAATAGCCACCGCCACGGAACTGAGCGCATCACTTCTGTGGTGCCATGCATTGGCATAAAGGGCCGCACTGTGGTACTTAACAGCGACTGCTTTTGTGGCCCGAAAGAGCAATTCTTTTACTACGATAGAAACCAAAGCGACGACGACAATTATCAACCTCGGTTTGACTGTATCAGCGTGCGCTATACCAACAGCGGCGTAGTAAATCATACCCACACCAACAGCCAACAAAAACAGTGATACAAAAAGTGCGGCAAAGGTCTCTGCCCTTCCATGTCCGTATGGGTGTGACTGGTCCGGCTCTCTTGCTCCGAAATGAATACCGAGTATTACGCCCAAATCGGTCGCCATATCAGAAAATGAGTGAATGCCGTCAGCTACCAGCGCGACAGACCCTGCCAAAATACCCACCGTCAATTTAAGGCCAAACAGAACTATGTTTGCCGCCAGCGCGCCGACTGTCACTGACTTCATTTTGGAACGGGCTTCGATTTGTTCCTGCTTTTCCATCCTTGAGTTTCAGGTTACCTGATTTCTTATATCCGTCATCGCGTCCATGTATTTGTCAGCAGCGGCCTGGTCCTTCGCCTCGACAAAAATTCTGACTATAGGTTCGGTATTGCTGGTTCGCAGTGAAATCCAGCCATCGTCAAAATCGAGCCTGCAGCCGTCCGTCATGTCCACTTTTGCATTGGGAAAATGAGCTTTGACTGCTTCTATCATCTTTGGCGCGACTGTACTATCGGCGGCAAATTTTTCTTTTTTCATGACATACGCCGGTATTTCACTAACAAGCTCGCTTATCTTCCTGTCTGTTTCTGCCATAAGTTCAAGCACAAGAGCTATCGCCAGAAGACTGTCTCTTGTCGTCCCGACTCGTAAATCTATAACACCGCCGTTTCCCTCACCACCTATAATGCAATTATTCTTAACCATTGCATCAGCTACATTGGCCTCCCCTACTGCTGTTCGAATCACCTTGCTGTTGTTCTGTTTGGCAATATCATCAATCATTCGCGAAGTAGCCAGGTTCGTCGCTGCTGTACCGGGCTGCTTGCCGAATACGTGCATCGCCGCCAGGGCAAGCGTGTATTCTTCTCCTATGTACCTGCCATTTTCATCAACAATTGCCAGCCTGTCTGCGTCCGGGTCCTGAGCAAAACCGATATCAACCTGCTTGGCCTTTACAACATCGCAAAGGACAGTCAGGTTCTCGGCTGTCGGCTCGGGAGTATGTTCAAAAATCCCGCTTGGCTCGTCGTTAATGGCAATAGCTTCGCAACCAAGTTCCGCCAATAGCTTCTTCGTAATAGGCCCACCCGCGCCGTTGACGCTATCCAGAACTATCTTGTATTTCTTCGATGCTATCAGCTTCTTATCGACGATTCCAAGAACCTTGCCAATATGCGTATCATACGCCTGCATATTCACCCCGACCGAACCGCAGTCCTTAGATTCAACCAAATCCAAATCCGAGCTAACGTAGATTTTCTTTATTTGCGCTGCCTGCGGCGCCGGCGGTGTCATACCGTTAGCCAGAAACAGCTTGATACCGTTGTACTCGATGGGGTTATGCGAAGCGGTAATCATTACACCGCCTGAACAGCCAAGCTGTGTGGTCATTATCGAAGCGGTGGGTGTCGTCACCAGGCCAACGTCAACAACATCAATCCCGACAGAGGTCAATCCGGCTGTAACCGCCGCCGCGAGCATCGGTCCGCTACGGCGTGAATCTCTGCCGAGACAAACCGTAATCCTGTTGTCGGATTTGCCGTGAGTTCTCTTGAGGAACGTTCCGAATGCACTGCCGTACACCGCTGCTATAGGTGCAGTCAGATTGCTATCGATGATGCCGCGCATCCCGCTGATACTGATGATTAATTCATCTGCCATTAGCACTGTGAAACAATTCAAGTATCACTGCGATTTAAGCGGAGCTGCTAATCCAGCTTACAGACGTAAAGCTCATTAACAAAATCAAGCCTGGACAGTTCATCTGTTGTCTTCGTCTCTGGTTCTTTGTCGAGACTGACGGCAAGGACCGCCTTTTGTTCTTCGAGCTTCTGGCCTACGCCCATCGTACAGATATTGATATGATGCTTACCGCAAATCGTACCCACCGAGCCGATAACGCCCGGCTTATCGTCATTGAAAATGACCAGCACGGCTCCTGCAGGCGTCATTTCAACATCGAAGCCGTCAATTTCGATAATGCGCAGCAGCTTCTCGCCAAACACTGAGCCGGTAACTGTCCGAGTCACCTTATCTGTCTCTACACGGGCGCTGAAGCTCGAAGCCACGTCTTTGACTTCCGGGTTCCTGCTTTCGTCGATACTGATACCGCGTTCTTTTGCCAGTACCGGGGCATTGACCATATTGAGCGGAATGTCAAAATGCTTCTGCAAAAGACCAACTATGAAACTGAGCGTCGCGCCTTCCACAGCAGCTTCGGCAATAGCCCCGCGATACCGCACGCCGACCTTCTTGATTTTACCAGGGGCGATTGTGCTCAGCAGCATACCGATGCGCCTTGCCAGTTCAGAGTATCGGGTGACAATCGGCGGCATGGCTGCCGTAACGGAAGGAGCATTAAGAGCATTTCTGATTGGGCCGCCCTTGATAGCGTCAATCAGAATCCTCGCAGCTTCAACAGCCACTTCGATTTGAGCTTCTTCGGTACTTGCTCCCAGGTGCGGTGTGACAACACAATTTTCGAACCTGGAAAAACGATTATCTTCCGGCGGCTCTTTCGGGAACACGTCGAGAGCTACACCTGCAATCCGTTTCGCATCGAGGGCCTTGTAAACTGCATCCTCGTTGATAATCCCGCCTCGGGCACAGTTGACAAGTCGTACCGTCGGCTTCATCATTTCAATCTGCTTATCACTTATCATGTTAAGCGTCTGCTCATTTCTCGGCACATGTACGCTGATATAATCCGCTTCTTTGAAGAGGCGGTTCAGGTCCTCGGTAACTTCGATGCCGAGCTTCTCCGCGTCCGGCGGCGCCGCCAGCGGGTCATAGCCGAGTATCTTCATATCAAAACCCTTAGCCATCTGGGCTACTGCCATGCCGATACGACCCATGCCTATCAGCCCCAACACTTTTCCGTTGAGCTGGTTACCCATATATTTTTTCCTGTCCCACGCGCCGCCCTTGAGACTACTACATGCAGGAACTATATTGCGGCTCATCGCCAGCATCAGCGCCATGGTATGCTCTGCCGCGCTGAGTGTATTGCCTCCAGGTGTGTTCATAACTATTATACCGCGGCGAGTAGCTTCGGGGATGTTAATATTATCGACTCCAACTCCGGCACGGGCGATTCCTTTGAGTTTGCCGGGGTTAGCCAGCACTTTTGGCGTAACCTTGGTGCCGCTTCGAACTATCAGCCCGTCGTAATCACCGATGATGCTTGCCAGCTCATCCTCACTGATGCCGAGTTTAACTACAGCCTCAGCACCTTCGGTCGCATTGATTAAGTCAATTCCTTCTTGTGCCAGTTTGTCAGTAATAAGAATCTTTATCATTTGTCCTCCGATGCGTGATTAATCCTGCCAGTTTTCCCATGCCGCATTACTTTTATCTTCGAATATTCTGAATTTATCTACCGGGCAATTATACAGGTATCGCGTTGTACAGTGTGCGAACGCCCTTGCAAGTCTGTTTGTAGCTTTACTATAGTTGCCCTTTTCGATATCAAAGGCGACGTGGATACGTTTGCCCTGCTCGGTTACAGGCCACAACTGCTGTCCCGTTGCGCTGTCAAACAACCCTACTCTTCCGGCAAGCCGCCCCTTGTAGTAGTCCATCTCGGCAACCTTGGGCATCGAGAATTCCTGCATCTCGGCAAACAAAACCAGGTCCGCCCCAACCGCTTTGCCGACTTCGGATACTCCCATGCCTATACCCACCATATTTGTTGCAGCAGCTGACCTTACTTTCTCATCCGCAATAATGTATTTCGACTTCACTTTGAGCTTCTCGGTAAGATTGGCATGTAGGGATGTTCTCAATTGACCGGAAAGGTTAGCTGGGATGTTGGCCCAGGTTGGGCTCTCAACCCAAATTACTATTTTCTTTTTCTTCTGCTCTGTCAGGTCATATTCGGCGGGTATCTTTTTTTCGTGTCGAGTCGGCGTGCCCATCACTGCCACCATCCCGCAGCCGCTGGAGAGCAGCAGAATAAGCATAGTTATAATTACTTCAGGTTTTCTCATGACAATAAAACTCCAGGAACCAGTGCCGAAAGTTAGCTACTGCCCGCGCTGCGCAAGGGCGCGTGATAAAGTAACGGCCCAGGCACTGCCCAGTATGACAATAACAGCCACAACCACCTGCCAGGCCCTGATTCGCCCGGCAAGGCCTTTTAGAAACGCAAAATATACCCCAAAAACGGCTGTTATAAAAGCCAAAAATACTGTGATTGCTATAGCAACGCACAGCAGCGCCCCTGCCGGCTGAATATAGAACGCACTGAAAATATCACCCCTGAAAAAAACGAGTACCGCCGTAGTAAACCCGCAGGTCGGACATGGCAGGCCGTATCGCATCTTCATCCCGCACAAACCCAGATACCTGCTAAGGTCAACGGTACCCATAGCCGCCAGAACCAGCAGAGCACAAATGCTCAGCCCTATTATAAGTATCCAGGCTGCGATAATTCTGCCGCTACGAGTGGCTTTTAACATGAATTTTCGTTCAGTTGGCTGTTGGTTCCCTGTCATAATTCGATTAGAATAGGAAGCTTGTGAAGCGATGTCAAGTTAAGTAAAGAAAGGCACTTTCATGGCGTTAGAGCATAAAGACCTGAGCAAATTACTCGAAACAGCGATAGTTGCGGCCAGACTGGCAGGACAGCGGGCAATGGAAGAGATGGATTATGTAAAGACCTCTGTTAAGGGCGGAGATGAACTCGTGACCGAAGCAGATGCACGCTGCCAGAAGTTAATAATCGACCGTGTAAAGGAAACTTATCCGGACCACGGTTTTATCGGTGAGGAAGGCAATGCCGGCAAGCTCTTCAAACAGGAGCCACGTGGTGATGAAAAAATCTGGTGGGTTATTGACCCAATCGACGGGACGAACAATTTTGCCCATAAAATGCCTGTGTTCTGCGTATCCATTGCTGCCATGTATGAAAATGAACCGGTTGTTGGAGTAATTTTCGACCCGCCTGGCGACCGGATATATACAGCTTTTAAAGGGGGCGAATCGCAGCTTAACGGCAGAAGAATCACCGCCGGTCAGGACCCAATGGACATATTCTCCAGCGTCGCCCTCGACAGCCATTTCGAGCCCCCGTTTCCGGAATGGGCACAGCAAATCATCTTTCGTACGAGGTTCCGAAACTTCGGAAGCCTTGCTCTCGAACTTGCGTATGTAGCCTGCGGCGGACTTGTTGCTGTCATTTCCCAGACAATTAAGCTCTGGGACATAGCAGCAGGGGTACTGATAGCCGAAACAGCCGGCGCGATTGCGACCGACCATCAGGGTAAAAAACTCTTTCCCATGGACGTTGCTGCCTACGATGGCTCCGCGTTTCAGATAATCGCTGCCAACAGCAAAGTCCACCCTGAATTACTTGCCCTTTTGCAGTCGTAAGTCTATATTTGGGCGAAATATACAGGTTTTTTGCTGGCTTGAGAAGCTACTTTTTGGTACAATACCGCTAAGGTCTATATGGGTGGTGGCTGTACGTGGCCCCCGGAATACCCGCCGACTTTGATTACAGCGGTTTCGTTAATGAAGCGGATTTACAGGAGTTCTGCCTCTGGTGGCTCTGGGGCAAGTGAGTAACAAAATCCTACTTAGGATAAGGTAACGGGTGAAGAGCTATTATCTTTACCTTATCACCGCCTTGGTAGGCATCACTTCTATCTAAAATAGCTACCACTCTCTTCTGCGGCCCGTCCGTTCCAAGACGCACAAGTATATACGCAGTGAAAACATCACTGCGAACAGTTGCTAAATTACTTATTCGAGAGAATATCAGGTCTCGTTCTTCGAAATCATCATAAGCCTCATCATCAAAGCCGTATGCATTGGTCAAATCCGGAAAAGCGAAGCCTGGTCCTGGCTCAAGAGCGTATTTCCAGATACTGTTCGGGTCACCGTACCTACCGGCAATCAGATTTAATTCGCCGATAGAAGCAAATCCCGGATATTCTCGAACATAATCAGAACGCAGATATACCATCAACTCTCTGCTAAGGTCAAAACGTATCTCATCATGCCTGTTAGGGTCATAGACACCGAGCTTATCACGATATTTTACAATTGTCCCGGCAATATCTGAGGTCACCCACGGGAGCTGGTCAATGACATGAGCAGGAGCAGTGTTTACATTTATCCTGCCGGGCACTTTAAGCTCGTCATAATCGAACTCACTGCCCCGTCCTGTTCCGTCACCGTCGTTGTCAATGCCGTCCACCCTCGGGTCGAAAACCGTAATATATTGGAAAAGGCCCGTGTACAGCGGGTCCGCCAGGTTTAGCCGAATCAGGTCTTCGTACGCATCATTGCCGGTCGTACCGATGCTTAAAGATACGAAACGCAGCTTCTCACCTACCGTGCGAGAATAGACATCGAACTTTTCGAACCTGCCGTTTGGGTCGTTGGGGTCATTCGGGTCGAGTACATCGAGTATGTTAGGGTCAAAAATGTCAGAACTATCCTCGTTGTTCGCATCGCGGGGGTCATAGAGACGGTCGGTAGGTCCAATCGTCCATATCCTCGCAATGTCACCGACCGTCCGCAGATTTGTGTATGAATCGTATGGTATTTCAATATCTATATTTGGCCTTGGGGCCAGTGTGTCACCAACATGGTCACTCTGGCCGAGAATATTGCCGCCATTAACATCTTCAACCGCCCGGGGATATATAACATCCCACCAGGCAGCCCCCTCAAGGTCAAAATCGCGTCCGTAGAAACGTTCCAGACCGTTGGCATCCCATTTTACCCAGCTTTTATAAACAAGCTGCCTATCCACGTAGATATAGCGGTCATCCATATTATTGGGGTCATTGGGGTCAGAACGTACTCTTACAGCTCTTTTTATGGTTATATTGTGTGGGTTGACGAAATTAGGGTCAACAATGTCTGGTCCGAGATTAGGATCTCGTATCAGCCTGTAGCCATCCGAAAGTGTTAGTGCAGGAAATTGAACGGCGACGGTTGGGTCCATGTTGAAAAACGGCTCGTTGTACAGCACAAGATATTCATCGGGCCCAAGAGTAGCAGGGCCGCCAAGACCAGGCAATTGAAACTCCGCCAGTATCGATGAATTAAATGTATTCGGGCCATTGGGGTCGAAGGTGTTATTGAAATCAGTAATCACAACTCTGAAGTCAAAAATCGGGTCATCCAGCCGGATTTCACTGTCGAAAGGATTGAACAGCTCTATTGCGTAATAGTTGGGGTTGTTACACGGGTCATTCGGGTCAATTCGTATAGCCACCTGTGTAATTACAGGAAAAGGCTCCATGCCGTAAACGAACTCTTCGGCCGCAAATTCATTAGGTTCGATATCGGGCAGGCTCAGACTGGTCACATCACCGTCGATGTCTCTCAAATCAACCATATTAACCGCTAACTGCGCCAATTCACGTTTCATTCTCTGCCTTGTGCTCGCTATAAGACTGACGTCCACGCAAGCTGTAAATCTTTCGTAAAGAGACTTGGCCTTTTCCCATGACAACAGCTCATCGTAATAATTATTCACATCATCCAAACTGCTCACGTCGAGATTTACATTGGTCATACCTGCAAAAACGGGACCGTTTGCGTTGGCTGAGATAATTCTATCAATGCTGTAAGTGGTAAGTATATGCCTTCTGTCGTATTCCTGATTAGGATCGTATGGGTTCATAATTCTTTGGCGCCATTGGGTAAGACCCCAATTAGTCCTGCCGTCGTAAGGACGGTCCGCAACCCAGGTCCATTCTTCACTGACCGTGTCTTCCCAGGTGGTCTCAATCCTCGTGACGCCCGGGGCGCTGACAATATTGCGGAAACGTAATTCCAGTTCATCCGAGATGTCAAACGGGGCGTAGTCATCGCACGGGTCGGTTAGTCTCCACGCACCGTCGAGCTCGTAATCCTCGAGGTCGCTATCGCTCGGCGCAGCACCGATGTTAGAACGTACAGAGAATATTGCATCCGCCCCATCTTTACCATTATTACGTGCCTGATCACCTTGGCCTAATGCCGCCAGATTAACCTGATGGAGCCATCTTCCGTCACATCTGTCTATATCATTTTCATCGGGCATATAAGCAGTGTTTACATTGAGCATTCCTGCGTTATCGATAACGCGAATCGCGGCATAAATTGATTCAGCCTTGCTCGTTGTCAAATCTTCGAGCTTAATCCACTTCGAATCGGCAATTCCGTCACCGTCAGCGTCAGCCCATTGTTCATAAAGTTCTCCGTACTGGTCAAGAGCGATTTCAGGATACTCTGTAATAACCTCACGGCGAATGTAATAAGAAAGAATGTTTCCAATTTCATTATACCCAACCGCATCTACATCCACCTCTGTTTGTCCATAACCTGATGAAGCCGACCTTTGACCCCAATCATTATCGTAATTATTGTAAGGGTCTCTGTACCTTAGGCGGATATATCCGGTCAGGTCGGTTATCTGGCCCCAGTAATAATTATTTCCATCCCTGTATGGTTCGATATTTGCCAGCCATGTATCTTCTTCGCCGGGATAATCATAATATTCCTGTCCTGCCACGCCTGGCACATCCAGAACCAATTCATTGGCAAGTTTCGCAACAATAGTATCAACTGCAAGATTGAGGTCCCGCTCATCCGTCATCGCTGAAGTCGAAAGCATCTCCACCCGCGATGCCATTACGAACATTATGCCCACGATAGCAAGGATGCTTGTCAGAACCACGGTAAGAATCAGCGCCGAGCCTCGCAGTCGTTCTTTGGTTATATCTATTCGGCCATTCATACCATTAGCCTCCGTGTCAATCCTCAAGGTAAACTATGTGCGTAAATGTTCTGCCGCCGGTTATAATTTTCTTTGAATCATATACAGTAAATGTAAACTTAAACGCCGCAGGAAAAAAGTCTGCTTCAAATGCTTTATCACTGCCCTGATACTCCAGTTCATCAACATCTTTCCAATCTGTAAGTGTCGTTCCTGCCGGCATATTGAAATGTACTGCAAATTTATCTCTGCCGGGATTGTTCAGTTCGAAGTGCGAGTCTATCTCACTATCGTCGCCATCCGGGTCAACACTGGGAAACCACCTAAGCTCGTATTCATCGCCCACCGTGTCCCTGTCCCAATAAGCCCATTGAACACTGAAACTGCTCACAGCCTCACACATCAGCTTGTGAAAGGTCTCGGGACTGCGTGTATCAACCAGTGCCCGCTCATCAAAACATGTATGGACTATCGCTGTATTATCAAACATACTGGCAGCCTTGTATTTTGGTAAAGGTACACTGTCGTGCTCATAGATATCGTTATAGTAGCCAACCCCCACCAGCTCAGCATCGAAGGTCGTGGAAATTTTTTGTTCTGGGTCGGGCCATTCAACCAGGCAGGGGTCCGCGGTCATTATATGGACTCGCCTTGCTAAAATCCGCTCGCTGGCCTCTATTTCCATAGGCTCCATCGGAGGGGGACTGAAAGTAGCATCCTCATACTTTGAAGCCAGGGAATAATATATCCGCGCAAGATTTCCCCTTACGTGGAAATCATCCTTGTTGTAAGGAACGGATAGATTGGGGTCGGGGTCGATATATTGTTTAAGGCCTATCCTGTAACGATTGTAGGAAGTAAAATCCCCGTTGGCAAAGAACATTATCTGGTCATACCGATTAGGTTCAGCAACTCCGACCCGGTCTCGCTCAAACCATATCATCAACGGAGCGTCTTTACGCAGGCCGCGTAAATCCGAATTTAGTTGCTCGGTTATAACACGGACTTTTTGCATAATCTCAGCCTTGGCAGAGGAAATTCGATGGGCATCAATACCGAACCTGAAGATGACGCTGGTAAAGGCAATCATCATCGCCATCAGGCCGACAGCCACCATCAGCTCAACTAATGTAAAAGCTCGTTTTTTCATCAGAACTTGATTACCTTTTGATAAACACCAATACAGGGATTCTTGCCAGAGACTTTCCAGGTGCTTCCCGCTCCCGGCGCCCACGGAGGAGGAACAACCCACACGAAGCGAGAGCCGAAAATCGGCCCGCCTTTCCAGTCATCCCATATAAAATCCTTATCGAGCAGGATAAAATCATCATCCGGAGCAGCATAGCGTTCCAGGACCCTGTATATTCGTCCGGTCGCGTCATCGACGATGAGGGCGCCGTCGTTAATGAGAGTCCTTTCAGAGATGGTTACTATTCTCAGTTCATTGTCCCTGTTTTGAACATCGCGTACCTCAATCCGAACCGGCCCCGGCAGCTTATCAGCAATATCGAGAATCTGCCCATAATCGTCACTGCCAAAATCATTTGCGTCGTGCTGGTAATATTTTGCATTCTGGCCGGCCCTGCGGTAGACAAAAACCGTTACCTGCACATCACGGCTGCTGTCCGGTTCGTTTGGACCGCTAATATATCTATCAACACGCCGAAGCAAAGCAGACCAGCAATAATGCTTGTTTTCAAACTTGATGGTATTGTCTGTGGGATAACTGTATATATTAACGTCAAGAAGATAATCGTCAAAAATATCAATTTCATCGCACCAGTCGTTAAAATCCCTGTGCTCCTCTGTACGAAGCTCTGTCAAATCCGCTCCGACTTCATCGGCCATCAGACGAATTTTCGCAAATGCTTCACTGGCGACAATTGTCCCCACGGTCCTGTTAGTCGAGACTTCCGTGAAACGTATGCCGACGGGAAACACGCCCGCGATGAAAATCAGCGCCACCCCTAAAATTCCGACGGCAATCATGACCTCTGCCACGGAAAAACCCGGTTGCCTAATACCCCTGACCATAATGAATGTTTTACCTGTTAATAAACGTCCCCGTATAGGGATTGATATAAATCATCTTTCTGTCTCTGAGGTCTTTAAGGTATTTTTCGTACCTCTGCCCCTCCGGCAGGCTGCGAAAAATGGACCGGTCGTAAATAATAAAGTTCCTGCGACTCGGCTCCTGCTCCAAAATATGATTAGCGACCGGGTCATTGTCTTGTATAAACATTGCAATGCCTTTTCTGACATTATCTTCAGTATTGATAATGTCATCTTCACTGGTATCGAGCGTTGCACCATCCCGGTTTCTTGCTAACACTTCCAGCATCACAAGCCTTCCTGCTGGTGTAAAAACGATGCTGAAAGTAGTAGTATCCAAAAGCTCAACGTCGTCGTCTATCTCACCATTGGTATTGATAGGCTCAGTCTGACCTGGATTCAGAGTTAAAAACAGATCCATCACTCCGATATTCTCGGGCAGTTTAATAGGCTCGATACCCTCGATAACAGTAAATGTGTCCTGGTCGTTGCTTTGCATTGGATTATGTTTGATAAAAATCATGTACTGCGGTGTCTTAAGAGGACTCTTTTCGGGTTGGATATTTCCCTGGTTATCTCTATAACATGCATGTTGAAATCGGATACCGACGTAATTTTGTTCTCTGGCGGCGATGGCCCTGGCCGAGGCAAGTGCCGAGCCTATCAGCGCCTTTGTCCCGGACGGCGTCTCCAGCGTATTGAACAACTGCTTTGCAGCAGGCAGGCCGAAATACATCAATGCCCCGACTATGCCGACCACCAGTGTCTGTTCCATCAGGCTCAGTCCGGATTGTCTTTGTTTAAGTTTCATGTTAATAATCAGGGCACATACTCAGCCGCCTTTGTCTTGTCTCGATTCGTAATATCATCATCAGTGCCAAATTCCCTGTCAGGTCCGGCAGAAGTAATTAAAGGGAAGTTTCTTATTGTTTGGGCACGCTGGCTAAAAGAAGGACTGAGTTCTTCTATTTGATTGGAATAATAATCATATCGAAGCGGTGTACCCCAGGGGTCAATTACACGTGTCCACGGGTAATCGCGGCCGTCAACAGTAATCTTAAGATAGTCTTCATCATAGTTTTTGGATGCAGGGCTGACCTTATGGTCACTTTTGAGTAAAGCCTGGTCGATATTGCCGAGTGTTTCACGGCACTCGGGGACCATGCTCAGAAAGAAGTACATAACCGCGATACCCGATTCGTCAGGGTCGTGTTTATCAGGAGGATCTATAATTACCGGAGTCAGGTCTAATAGATTTTCGATTTCAGTTTGAATTATACTTACCGTAAAGTCGTTGCAGTCAGGCGGAAACTTAAGACTTCTGTAAAACTCCCGCTCCGTAACACTTGACGTATTAATTCTGCACTCGATTTTGTAATCCCTGTACTGTCGCAAGGCAGCGTTCAGCGTTTCCAAGGTACCTTGGCATAGATTTTCTTTGGCCTTGCTGTCAATCCTGGCCAGGGACGTTATCACTATCGACGCCAGCACCGCAATGATTGCGACCGCTATGACCATATCAATCAGTGTCAGTCCGACTTGTAATTTGTGAGTCTTCATTCTTAGCCACAGAGATTTTTTAGCCACAGAGTTCACAGAGAACACAGAGAAAACTATATGATATTTTTAACTACAGATTGATTTGGGTTTTTTCCTGATTTTTATAATTCCGTGTTAATCTGTGTCTAATTAAAAACAGATAATTACAATCCGTGTCTTTCTTTAGTTTTTATTTGAAATTGGTAATATCATCGCGAGTACCGTATTCGCCGTCGGCTCCGGCCGATATCAACAAATAAGAATCAGGCCGGTAAGGCCAGGGATTAGACACCTTCTCATCAGTTATGTAATCGTAGAACACCTTATAACGCTGGCTTCCATCCGCCAGAGAGTGAGTTTTAGTGGACACTTCGCCGTCCTCGGTAATCGGCCCCAAGTCCACCAAATATCTGTTGTCATAAACATTGTAGATTCTCTCGTCGTATGAAACACCTGCCGTATTGTGATTTTTTGAGTTCCTGTTGGCTCTGAAATACAAAATAGGTGTGCCTGCCCTCGCAGTGCGGCCCGAAGTGAGCGAAAGTCTTCTTTTCGTGAATACATCACAAATTACATAAGTCTCGGGCCAAAGCTGTCCGTAATCCTTGAATATTCCCTGCTCGCTCAAAGATATATAGCCTAACCGAAATACCGTTTCAGTAGCGTCTTCTAAATAAGGCCCTTTCCGCTCTTTGAGGTTATCAACGTGAGCCTGGATGGTCATGTCAAGGGGATCAGGATATACCTGCTGGTTGTTATCGTCCTCCCCGTCACTGTTAAATTCTGAGTTGGGATGAAACCCCATCAGGTCCCAGCCTACCAGGGCTTCGGTCAGCTTTTGCGTCCCGCTATAATCCAGGTTCGCAGGATCCTTGGGGCTTGAGGGAGGATAATCGCCGTAATCATTTTTGAATCCTGAAATAGCAAGACCAATAGTGGTCAGTTGCGCCTTCTGCTGCGTCTCTCTAACCATTGTCTTGATTTTGGTCAGGGAAGGCAGCAGAAATCCCACCAGGATGGCAATTATCGTAATCACCGTCAATAATTCCACAACCGTAAATGCTTTGTCTCGGCCTTTCACCTTCGTACCCTTCGAATAGTTATAAGTGCTTTTTAATCAATCGTTAATCCTGCACATAATAAAGCCAGTCGCGCAGCCCCCATTGGTTAACCAGAGCCGCAAAATCCTCGAAATTCACAACATCATTCCCGCTCAGTTCAATCCCGGCACATCTGCCATCACTCAGCCAGTACTCACTGAGCACCATCACATCCCCCAAATCAATTTCACCGGACAAATCCAGGTCAAGCTCCAGCTTTTCCATTTGAAACGTTCCATCCTGCCCCCATTTAGTCCAGTCAGTATTATAAAGCCAATCCTCGGCGAACAGCTCAAGGTCATATTCATTCACAATCCCGTCTTCATATAAATCTTCTTTAATACTCGCCGGCTCATTCATCCACGACAGACCCAGTACAGCCAAATCGACAAAGTTCACGAAACAATCCTGGTTCAGGTCGCTGCCCAGAAATCCAAATCCTCCGCAGTACTTATCGAACTTCACAAAATCAATATCCGCATAGTATTCTATATCGGGACTACCGGTCTGTTTGACCAGAAGACCAAGTGAAAGCCTATGCCAGTCGTTATCCAGGTATTGCCCAAAGTCAGAGGCAGTAACGAATACTGTACCGGTGTATTCGCCGTTTCCATCAAGCTCAAGGTCATTCGAGTCCCAGACAGTGTTTCCGTCAACTGCAACAAAAACAGCCCGCAGCTCGTGGTCCCATGGGAAAAAGCTCGGCCAGCCCGATGATAAGTACAAATCAAACGAAAGCCACTGAACATCACTTTCCAGAAATACTTCCTGTGAGACGGTCGCCATATCACCATCAACTACATCGTCGACTGTACTTGATAAAGTCAGGGCGTACAGTCCCTCAGTTGCTACCGACATATCAAGCCATGCTTCGAATTTACCTGCAGGGATATTAACATCACACCAGAAGACCGGCGGCTCTTCATTAACGTCCGGTATGTCGTAACCGTTCTGTTCGAAACTGCCGTTCATAATCAAACTTCTTTGGCCCTGCGCCGAAAAAGCAAACGTAAGAGAAAAACATACAAACAAAACAAATAACAATCTATTCATCACAACTTCTCCCTTTGACCGGCTAACCTGTATTATTTCTCCTGGAAATTATAGATATCGTCGCGTGTACCATACAGACCGTCATTTCCCGCACTTAACAGAAGATAGGAATCTGCTCTCCAGGGTCGGCCGCTTGTAATCAGAATTTCATCATTATTGATGCGCCAGTAAAACGTCTGCAGGGGTTGCTCCGGACCAGTCGCGGGAGCCCATGAAAAATTAGATACCATCGGATGCCTGACACCGCCAGTCCACGGAGCATCCAGCATTAACAGGTCGTCATTATCCTCATAAAGGTAAATCCGGCCTGCATAATCCTGGTTGTAGCCGTTATCTTCGTTCGGATTGACCGTCCCGGACAGGTTAGCTCGAAAGTACAGAATCGGCATACCTGCCTTGATACCGGTGGCATTCATTGTACGGGTGTACTCATCGCACATGACAAACCTTTCAAACATATCGCCTGTGAAAACTCCCGGATTGCTACTGTCGTATATCTCATTCATTCTTGTCGCGTTGGCATTTTCAATACCAAGATATGGTCCTTTGCGTGACTGCTTGTTCGTTTCAGCTTCTGCGTCGGTTATCGATTGATTGTTATTTGGAATCGCATAAAGATAGTCTCCGCCCCCCGCCTCCTGAAGGTCGCTTCGAAAAACAGAGTCCATGTGAACACCGCTCAGGTCCTGACCTACCATAGCCTCGGCCAACTTCATAGCTCCGCAGTATGCCACGTTGTCCGAGCCAAGTTGGTTCGATGGGGGGTAACCATCGTGTTCTGTCTCATACAACTCCATAGCAACATCGATGCTGTGGAACTGTGCGTGCTGCTTGACTTCTTTGGCGTAACGCTTGACTTGGTTGAGCGCGGGCACCAGCAGCCCTATCAGAATAATGATGATGCTCATCACCGTCAGCAGCTCAACAATGGTAAAAGCCTTACGCCTGCTCGATTTGTTTTTCACTTGCATTGTTTTTCTCCTTTTAACCTATTATTGCTTTCGGGCTCCGCCATAGCCGAAGCCGGAGGCGAGTTCACCCCGTACTGCTCTGCATAGCCCCCTAAAGGGGCGAAGCACGAGCCATTAACCGGCTGCGACTAACTCGCACCTAAGCCGGAGATAACCTGAATCATCGGTAAAAAGATTGCCATAACAATCACCATAACGACACCGCCGAGAACGACAATCATTACCGGCTCGAGCAGTGACATCAGCGACGCTACCAGCACATCCACCTGCTCGTCGTAGTTGTCCGCCACCTTGGTAAGCATCTTATCCAGGTCACCGGTTTCCTCACCGACCGCTACCATGTTAGAAACAATCAGGTCAACCGTCTTTGACTGCCGCAAAGGCCCTGCAAATGTATCACCCTGCCGAATCGAATTATGAACATTACCGAGCATCCTGGCAAAGACTTCGTTACCCGCCGTTTCACGCGTCACCTGCAGAGCATCAAGAATCGGCACACCGGCACTTATCAACGTACCCAGCGTTCGGGTCCATCGTGTCACCGCGATTTTACTGCTCAACTGCCCAATTACAGGCAGCCTCAGCTTGATTGAATCCAGCACTATTCTGCCTGCCTTGAACTTCCGGACAAACCTAAGCAGGATGACTAACATAAATGGAACACAAATAAGAATCAGCCAGCCGAACTTGTACGCAATCCAGTCGCTGATTCCCAGAACCGTCTTGGTAACTTGGTTCAGTTCCTCATCAACCATTTCGGTTAACACTTCCATAAACTTCGGAACCACGAATTTCATCAATCCCAGCAAAATCACAAACGCCGCCGAAAGGACCGCTATAGGATAAATCATCGCACTTTTGACGCGGGCCTTTAGTTTCGACGCCTTCTCCATGAAGTCAGCGATACGTGACAGAATCAAATCCAGCACACCGCCGGCCTCACCTGCAGCTACCATATTCACAAACAGACGGTCATAGGCCCGAGGAAATCTGCCCAGTGCCTCTGAAAGCGTAGCGCCGCCCTCGATATCATCGGCGACATAGCCAATCACACGCTTAAACGTACCGCTCTTCTGCTGCTCCTGTAAGATTCGCAAAGAACGCAGAATAGGCAACCCGGCATCCTGCAAAGTCGACAACTGTCGCGCAAATTGTGTCACCAGTTTCACTTTGACTCTACCACCGGCGCCGCGACGTTTTCGCGGCCTTGCAACAGCACGGGCCGCAGCCCTTTTCTTCGCTCCTGCCTGCTGAACCTTGGTAGGGAAATAGCCCATATTGCGGATTTTACTCACCGCTTCCTTCTGGCTCAGGGCCTCGATTTCATCTTTAACCCCGACCCCCTGGGCATCCAGTGCTTCATATTTGAACATTGGCATCATGCACCTCCGTCTCTTCAAAAAGCTCTAATAAAAAGAAGTTTGGCCACAGAGAATTACAAATTTCGTCTTTCGTTTAACGGTTGCGCTGCTCGTTTGGTCTTTCGTTCTACGGTTACGTATTAAACGCCGTTTTACATTCGACGCAACCGATACGAGTCTCGCAAACGCAACCGTTTTACGAGCACTAGTGTAAATCCGTGTCTTATCTGGAGCACTTCCAGTTTTCATCATATTAGAGGCTCTAAAAGGCTTATCCTTCAATCATTGTTTCCTTAACCACCTCATCGATGGTAGTGATACCGTCATATATCGCAGCCATGCCGGTTTCTCTCAAAAGCTTCATCCCGGTCTTTACCCCTGCTGAACGCAAAACATTCGTCGAAGCGTGGTTCATAATCAACTCGCGAATCTCATCGTTAAACAACATAATCTCAAACAGAGCTATTCGCCCCTTGTAACCGGTTCCGTTACACTTGTTGCATCCTCGCCCATAGTAGAATTTTTTGCCCTCCACTTCCTCCGGCCGCAACCGCAGTTCCATTAGCTGACTCTCTGTTGGCTCAAATTTAGTCTTGCACCCTTGGCATATCCTCCTGATAAGCCGCTGTGCAACTATGCCCTCCACCGTGGCTGTAATGAGGAACGTCTCTACTCCCAAATCCAGCAAACGTGCCACGGAACTCGGAGCATCATTCGTATGAAGTGTCGTAAACACGAGGTGACCTGTCAGAGATGCCTGTGCCGCAATCTGCGCAGTCTCAAGGTCACGAACCTCACCAACCATCACCACATCCGGGTCCTGACGCAAAATCGACCTGAGACACTTCGAAAATGTCAACCCAATATCAGACTTCATCTGTACCTGAATAATTCCATCGATGTCGTATTCGACAGGGTCTTCAGTGGTGATAATTTTTCTATCGATGGTGTTCAGCTCACTGAGACCTGCATATAGGGTCGTAGTTTTTCCACAACCGGTAGGACCTGTAACAATCACAATTCCGTTTGGCTTTTGTATTAACTCTCTGAAGATCTCAAGGTCGTCAGGCCTGAATCCGAGTGAGCTAAGCTCAAGACTCACTTGAGAACGGTCGAGAATACGCAGCACGACACTTTCCCCGAACATTGTCGGCAAAACGCTAACACGAAGGTCAACAGGGTTACCACCCACTGTCAAAGAAATACGACCGTCCTGTGGCAAACGCCTTTCTGCGATATCCAAATCCGCCATAACCTTTACACGTGAACTCAAAGCCGCGGCAATATGTTTTGGCGGAGGAATCATTTCGTAGAGAATACCATCGATACGGTACCGCATCTTATATTCGTTTTCAAACGGCTCGAAATGGACATCGGATGCTTTATCTCGAATGGCTTGCAGAAGCACAAGGTTCAGCAGCTTCTTTACCGGGTTTGCCTCCGACAACTCTTTCAATTCGTCAAGGTCAATACTTTGATTTCGCCCCGCAAATTCAGCCAGATGACTGTCTTTCTTAATCTCGTCAATCAGTTCATTGATTTGTTCGGCGCCATCCTCATCAGAATAGTATTTCTTGAGAGCCTCCTGGAGCCATTCGGAGTCGGTGAACTTCGCTTTGATAGTCAGACCCATCAGTCTGGCCAGGTCATCAATACTGCCGAAATTATCCGCGTTATCGATGGCAATGGTCAGTTCATTCTTTCCCTCGTCAAAATCAACAGGCACTACCTTGTATGTATTAGCCATCTGCGCGGGGACCTGGGAAATAACCTCACTGGGAATATCAACACCGGATAAATCAGCATATTCCATGCCTCTTTGTGCAGCCAAGGCCATATTCAACTGCTTTTCATCAACAAGCCCAAGCTCACTGAATATCTTCCCAATTTTTACCTTCTCCTTTCCCTGCCGCTGCTTTTGAATGCGAAGACACTCATGAACCTTTTCACGAGTCAAGACTCCCATCTTGATAAGAATTCTCCCAAGCGTCCGGCTTTGAAGCTGGTCAACCGGGGGCATTTTGCCAATTGCACTTGCTTTTGCCATCTATCTCATCCTCAATTAGAAGGTCCTAATCCATATATTATTATATCTCGGTAAGTTCATTATTCAACATAAATTATATAATAGACACATGGTATATGCCACTGCATTCAATACAATTCATAGATTATGCCACAAACGTTAACTGATTATTATACAATGACTTATCTTTATTATGTTCTATTAAAAAACAAAGTCTTGTTTTGGCAGTAATTAAAAATCCCTGAAGATAATTACTGCCCGCCCCCATAAGTTAACCCCAACAACTGAAAGATTCTTTTCTTCGTGTCTACAACTGTTTAAGTACGCAGAATCGGTCCGATTTCCTCCTCATCACCGCCTCTCTTTTTAGACTTTCTTCGTCCTCGTGATGCGTCAGCCTTGGCCTTAGCTTTGTCCTGGAGCATACCAGGCTGTCTGCTCTTATCTAACATCTCCTGCAGGACAATTTTTCCTTCATCGTAAAGCTGCCACAGGTGCTCGTCCAGAAGCTGCATCCCAAGCTTCTTACCTGTCTGGATGCTCGAATCAATACGATAAGTCTTATTTTCACGTATAAGGTTAGCTATAGCCGGTGTAACTACCATAAACTCATATGCAGCCACGCGGCCGCGACCGGTGGCCAACGGGCATAATACCTGACTCAGCACGGCAATAAGGTTACCGCTGAGCTGAGTTCTAATCTGCTCCTGCTGGTTCGGTGGAAAAACGTCTATCAGACGAGTTATAGTACCGGCAGCACTGGTTGTGTGAACAGTGCTGAAGACAAGGTGGCCTGTTTCAGCTGCTCTTATAGCCGATTCAATGGTTTCAAGGTCACGAAGCTCACCAACCAGAATCACATCCGGGTCCATGCGAAGAACGCGCCTCAGTGCCTCCCCAAAACTTGGAACATCGTTGCCGACCGAACGCTGGTTGATAATTGATTTCTTATGAGAATGATAATACTCAATTGGGTCTTCTATGGTCACGATATGATGGTCAAGGGTTTCATTAATATAATTAACCATAGTAGCAAGCGTTGTCGTTTTGCCGCAACCGGTAGGCCCGGTCACAAGGAACAGGCCACGAGGCCTTCGACAAAGAGCCTGGCATATCTTCGGCAAACCAATTTCCTCAAAAGTCATAATCTTCGAAGGAATAAGACGAAGCACCATCGTAACATTACCCTTTTGTTTGAATATCGACACACGGAAGCGACCCTGGTCGCCAAATGCAAATCCATAGTCCGTACCACCTTCCTCCTGCAGTTCCTGCTGATTACGTTCGGGGGTAATACTTTTCATCAGGGCTACTGTATCGTCCGGTTCGAGAACTTTAGTCTCAAGCGAACGCAGTGAGCCGCTAATCCTTAGAACCGGCGGCCTTCCAACTGTCAGGTGAATATCAGAGCCGCCCTGCGACACACACGCCTGTAGCAACCTGTCCATATTAACTGTATTAACTGTTGCCATTTATACATCCTTAACAAATACGACTTATATCATTTCACTTGAGCAATCTTGGCGATTTCTTCCACCGTTGTAATACCGTTGAATATCTTTATCTTACCATCGAGCATCAGGGTCCGCATACCACTGGCAACCGAAGCCTTGCGTAATTCTGTTATCGGGGCCCTTGAAAAAGCCAGTTCCCTAATCTCGTTGTTCAGCTCAACCATCTCAAAAATACCAAGCCTGCCCTTATACCCGGTTCCCTGGCACTTACTGCAGCCGGCACCTTTGTAAATCGGGTGCTTCTTAATATCTTCAGGCTTGATGTCAAGAAGTCTAAGACAGTGCGGATCGGGGTGTTCGTTGATTTCCTTACAACTGGTGCAGATAACTCGTATGAGCCGCTGTGCCATAATAGCCTGAATCGAACTGGCTACCAGGAACGGCTTTACGCCCATATCGATAAGACGCGTTATAGCACTTATCGCATCATTCGTATGTAAGGTGCTGAATACCAGGTGACCCGTAAGTGCAGCTTGAATAGCAATATCCGCCACGATACCGTCACGAATTTCACCGACGAGAATAATGTTCGGCGCCTGACGCAGCATAGCTCGCAGAATCCTATCAAATGTAAGACCGATTTCATCGCGTATCTGGCACTGATTCATCCCGGCAAAGTTATATTCGACAGGGTCTTCGGCTGTGATTATCTTCTTGTCCGGACGATTCAATTCCTGCAGAGCCGCATAAAGGCTCGTTGTCTTGCCGCTGCCGGTGGGGCCCGTAACGAGGAAAATGCCGTTAGGTCTTTTGATTATCTTCTGGAACCTGTCGTAATCGTCTTCTTCGAAACCGAGCGATTTAATACCAATATTAACAGCGTCAGGCCGCAAAATACGAAGCACAATACTCGGCCCGTGATAGCCGGGCAGCGATGAAACACGAAAATCGATATCCGTACCTGCAATCTCGCGCTTGATACGCCCGTCCTGCGGCAGTCGCTTTTCGGCGATGTCCATACCGGCGAGAATCTTGAAACGCGTAACTAGTTGCGCCTGCATGTTCTTTGGTATGTTGTCCTTCTCGAGACATACTCCGTCAACACGGTATCTTATTCGCACACGGTCCGCCATTGGCTCAATATGAATATCGCTCGCTCGCATATGGTAGGCATTATCTATAATAAGGTTTGTCAGCTTGACGATAGGCCCGTCATCAACGCCGCCTGCCTGCTGGGCTCGCAGGGCTTCGGCCTGGAGTTCATGGCCTACTTCGGCAAGCTCCGCCGCTGTCGCATCAATACTGTGCTTGAGTTCGTCGGTCTCCTGCTGCGAAACTCCCTCGAACTGGTCCTTAATGAGCTGGCGAATTTTATCGGGATTGCCCAGCTGGCAATCCAGCTCCTTATTGAGCCGCAGCCGCAGCGTATCCATCATATCGAGGTCCATCGGGTCGCTTATAGCCAGGCTCAGACGCCCGTTTTCCATCTTCAGAGGCAGCACGTTATAACGTCTCATTAGGTCTTCGCTAATCATTTCCGTAGCGTTCTGAGGCATAGAAATGCTGTCCACATCGACGTACCTAAGACCGTGCTGCTTGGCAAGTGCTTTGAATAGCGTCTCTTCGCCAATCAGTTTCTTCTCTATGAGTATTTCGCCGAGCCGTCGCCCCGTGCTCTTGGCCTCTTTGATGGCCACAAGCAACGGTTCCTTCGGAACAACTCCCGCTCGATAGAGAATTTCTCCCAAGTGTTTGCTTTTTTTTGCCATATCTGCGGTGCCTTTACCCCAAGCCCCACTTTGCTCAAATTATACCACAATTAGCCTTTTCAGTCAAATACGCTTCCTGCTCAGATATTCTGCAGCAGCAAATTAATTGCGGCATTTGCCGCCCTTTTTCGGATGCTGTCTCTATCGCCGCTGAAAGTGTACTTTTGGACACAGGTTTCATCGACCTTGGCGAGACTTATGTAAACAAGTCCGACGCTTTTATCGGCGGTTGCTCCGCTCGGTCCGGCAATACCGGTTATACCGATGGCATAGTCCGCTGAGGATTGGCTTCTCGCACCGGCGGCGATAGCGGCGGCAACGGCCTCGCTTACTGCACCTTTTTTCTCGATAATCTCCGGCTCGACGCCCAATTCAGTGATTTTAGCGGTATTGCTGTAAACGACCCATCCACATATAAAGTAGTTGCTCGAACCGGGCACGTCGGTCAGAAGCTTACCCACAAGCCCGCCCGTGCACGACTCAGCCACAGCAACCGTCTTTTTAAGCTTGGTTAGTTTTGCTCCGACCGCCTGGGCCAGAGTTATGTCCTCTGTGGCAAAAACAACATCTCCCAGAATCCCTGTTAGTTCCTCCTGTTCGCGTTTTGCCATTTCGCCCGCTTGCTTTTGGTCTTTCGCCGCTGCCGTTATGTGTAATGTAATCACACCATCGTGAACAGTAGTGTTCACAAGCGGATTGCGTCCTCGCTGCATCCGGTCTCCAAGCAACTCAGCTATACTCGACTCACCCATACCAAAACATTTCAGCTTGCGAATTGCTACAACCTCGCGACCGTCCAGTTCAGTTAGTCTCGGCAGAACTGATTGCTCGAACATTAGCTTCATTTCTACGGGTACGCCGGGCATGGCAAAGAGCATTTTTTCACCATCAACGAGCATTATCCCTGGCGCCGTTCCAACCTCGTTATTCAAAGCTTCGGCCCCATCTGGCAGATATGCCTGTACCCGATTGCGCTGCGGCATCTCTTTGCCTCGCCGGGCGAAAAACTGCTCAATCTGTTCAACGAGTGATTCGTTCAGCTTCAACTGCCTTGTGCAGAATTTACTTATCGCCTGACGTGTAACGTCATCATCGGTTGGCCCGAGCCCCCCTGTCGTCAATACAATATCCGCCTGCTCACTTGCCGCACGTAGTGCCTTTGCGATAGCCTCGCAGTCATCCCGAACGGTATAGCCCGCTACTGTTGGTATGCCGATAGAAAGAAGCTTTTCACTTAGATATGCGCTGTTCGTGTCGACCGATGAGCCGCTCAGCAATTCATTACCTATACTAACTATGCTTGCCCTGGTCGTCTTCATAAGTCAATTACCGCCTTTACGACTCCATCGCGGTATCCGTCCACCAACTCAAATGCGTCTTTGGCTTGTTCAAGTGCAAACCTGTGCGTCAGCATAAAATCTATCTTCGCCCTGCCGCTGCTGAGAAGTTCTATAGCTTTTTCATCGCATCGGTTCTGTCGGCGAATGTTCACAATTGTAATTTCTTTGCGACGTAATTTATCAACGGCAAATGAAAACCTCTCGAATCGCGGTATTCCCACAATTGCCAGGGTCCCTCCCGGCCTTAATACATCAATAGCCTCATCGACTGTACTCTGCTGCCCGGCACACTCCAGGGCCACATCAATGCCTAAAGGCTCATGCGAAGAAATAGCTTCTGCCACGTCCTGTTTATCGGGATTGCCAACCCAGCAGGGGCCGTTATCGTTCGCTACTCTGCACCGCGCATCAATTCGCTCTGTCATGTATATTTTCTCGGCACCCGCCGCTTTAGCAGCGACCATACAACTAAGGCCTATTGGACCGGCTCCGAAAATCGCAACTTTGCTTCCTTTTTTCACACCGCCCTGCCGGACTGCATATACCCCAATGGTAAACGGCTCACAAAGAACAGCCGTATCGAGACTCATCACGCCGCTAATCACGAACAAATTTTCCTGCGGCATAACGATATACTCACACAGGCTGCCCGGGCCCTGGCCGGGAGTACCGAGAAAACGCAGGTTTCGGCAGGTATTCTCACGTCCCATCCTGCACTGGTCGCATTGGTGACAGCTCTGAGCAGGATTGACGGCAACCTCATCGCCAACCTTAACTCGCGTCACCCCCGAGCCAATTTCCTCGACAATCCCGCTGCACTCATGGCCAACCCGATACGGATACTGGACCTGGTTAGAGCCGATTTTGCCATCGGCATAATAATGTACGTCACTGCCGCAAACACCGACAACCTTCACACGCACCAGAACATCAGTATCCCGCTCAATTTGAGGAGGGGGCAGCTCTGCTATTTCCATCTGTCCGATGCCTATCAGTTGTGCCGCTTTCACAGACTCAACCACCTAAGCTCAAATCTCTAAACATTGAATCTGAACAGTATAACATCTCCGTCCTGTACGACGTAGTCCTTACCCTCCAGTCTGGCCCTGCCCGCGGCTTTCACCGCCTTTTCGCTGCCCAGCTCCTTCAGGTCGTCAAGACTCATGGTCTCAGCCCGTATAAAGCCTCGCTGAAGGTCGGTGTGGATTTTCCCGGCGGCCTCTATTGCGGTCGTTCCTTTTTTGACAGGCCATGCCCGCGCTTCATTCGGCGCGGCAGTCAAAAAGCTAATCAGGCCCAGCGCCTTATAGCAGCTTCGCACGAATTTGCTGACCGTCGATTCGCTTATTGACATCTCCGCCATAAAATCCGCCCGGCTATTCTCGTCAAGTTGCGAAAGCTCATATCCAAGCTTGGCGCATACCTGGACAACCGGAACATCCGCTCCAACTGCCTGTCCGAGGTCAACCTTGTCCTGAAGATGATTTTCATCGACGTTCACAGCTACGACCATCGGCTTGAGAGTCAAAAAGCCGAGGCTTTTTATCATCTCCCTTTCCTCATCCGTCTCTATCGCAGCACTGATGGGTTTTTCTTCTTCAATTGCCGCCTGGAGCTTCTGATGCAGAGCTAACTCCGCCTTGTCATGGCCCTGCGTCTTCACAGGCTTTTTGATTTGCTTCTCAAGGTTCTTGATACGCCTTGCGACCAGCTCCAAATCAGCTAACAGCAACTCGATTTTCAGCTCCGCCAGTTCAGCAGCGGGGTCAGCCTTGCTGCCAACTGAAGAGTCTTCAAATGCCCTGACCACGAGCACAAGCAATTCAACCGTTCGCAGTTGCTGAAGGTATCTTCTTGCCGCGGCCCTGCCGTGGTCGTCGGCAAAACTGAAACCTGGTACATCCAGGCAGTCAATAGTGGCATGAGTTATCTTTTTGGATTTATGAAGCTTGGCCAGCCAGTCCGCTCTCTCATCAGGAACAGAGACAATCGCTTCTTCAATTGCGGTTGTACCGGGATGCGGCAAGGCCTTGCCGCTTATCGCTGATACCAGTGTGCTCTTGCCGGACTGTAGTAATCCTATTATCGCTGTCTTCACTCGCTCTGCCCTTTAGGGAACCTCTATTCATACACACTACTGCCGTGACTGTCATACGCCACGACTGCCGGAAAGTCCTTCAGTTGAAGTTTGCGAATTGCTTCGGTTCCTAAGTCTTCGTAGGCCACTACTTCTGCAGAGACGATTTTTTTGCTCAGCAGTGCCCCGGCTCCACCGATTGCCGCAAGATGAACCGCACCATACTTATTCAGAGCGTCTCGTACCTGGGGCCCTCTGTATCCCTTACCTATCATTGCCCGCAAACCACGTTCAATCAGTGTCGGACTAAATGCATCCATCCTTGAAGATGTGGTCGGCCCTGCTGCGCCTATGACCTGTCCCGGCCGGGCAGGCGTGGGCCCGAGAAAATAAATAACCGCACCATCTATTTCAAAAGGTAATTGCTCGCCCGATTCTATAGCAGCACACAATCGCTTATGGGCTATATCTCGCGCACTGTAAACAACACCGGATATCAAAACCTCCTGACCGGCTTTCAATCCACGAACGCCGTCTTTACTCAATGGCGGCTCTAATCTGATTGGCTCTGGATTACTCATCTATTCAATAATATATTGCCTGGCCGCAGTTTTGAAGCATAAAAAAAGCTGTGGTAAGAACCACAGCTTTTAACAATCAATTATATTCTGGCAAGGCTCTATGCCTGAATCTCGTCAATCGTAACCTGCAAGTACTTCTGCCGGTGTCCGATACGGGTTTTACTGGCCTTGCGCCTGCGAAAATGCATCGGATACAGCTTAGGTCCTTTAACCACGCCGTCAGCCGCCGTTGTACTGAATGAGGCTATGACCTTTGCCCCATCAATGTAAGGGGTCCCAACCTGAACCTTCGAACCGTCACTGACAAACAGCACCTTGTTCAGCTCGATAGTCTGAGCATCGGGGGCTACTTCAGTCAGCTCGATTTCTATACAATCACCCTGTGCGACCTTATATTGCTTGCCGCCTTGTTCAATTACCGCATACATCATTGGAATCCTCATACCAACTGATTAACAATTAAGCGAGGTAGTATAGGCCCGGAACTACCGCCTGTAAAGCAAAATTACGACAATTTTCTGAATAAATCAGCCCTGCTACCCCAAAATTAACCCACTGAACTCAGGAGACAGCCATGCAGGTAGCAATGATCGCCGACAAAATCATACCTTTGGAGCAGCTCGACCCAATATATCTTGACCGCGGCTTCTATTTCGGCGACGGAGTTTACGAAGTCATCCGCAGCTACAACGGCAAAATCTTCGCACTCGAAGACCACCTGCAGCGGTTCGCCAACAGTCTCAATGCAATCGGCATCGAGGGCGTAAAGATTGAAGCTGTTCGTAGTTCCATTCTAAAAGCATTTGACCGGGCCAGCATCAGTAATGCAAAAATATACTTCCACCTGACTCGCGGCGCTGCCCCAAGAAGCCATACATGGTCAGACAATCTTCAGCCCAATTTCTTCCTGACAGTCACCGAACTTGGTGACCATAGCCAAGCTAAGACTAACGGCATTTCTGTCTCGACTTTTCCAGACTGGCGATGGAAGCGATGTGATATCAAGTCGTTAAACCTGCTTGCTAATGTCCTTGCCCGTCAGGACGCAACAAAAAAAGGTTGCGAAGAAGCAATTCTTGTTGACGAAAACAACCTGATAACCGAAGGCGCCGGCTCCAGCTTCTTCACAATTATCGCTGATAGTTTGCAGACGACTCCGCTGACAGGCAATATACTGCCTTCAATCACAAGAAAATACGTGCTTGAAGCTGCAAAGGCTTTATCAATTCAGATTATTGAAGAATCCCTGAGTCCGGACCATGCCAAATCCGCAGACGAATTGTTCATCGCAGTAACAACAAGAGACATTGTTCCCGTTGTCAAATTCGACGATGCTGTAATAGCCGATGGCAAGCCCGGTCCGTATACAAGGACTTTGTCAGAGAGGTTCAGAGAATTTACGGTATGATTGCCGGAAGAAATGTTTAAACCGCTAAGATACCGCTGCTTAAACGTTGCTCTCAACGCAGCTATGCTCGACCCGCTTGCATATCACGAACCAGTAATTAGTCAGGTCGTGCATTGTTTCCTGAAACCCTTCCAGGCTCGCCGGCTTCTTTATGTAGCCTGCCGCCTGCAACTGGTATGTTTCCAGCACGTCCCTGTCTGCATCGGACGTAGTCAGTACCACTACAGGTATTGAATTCAGTTGCTCATCAGACTTAAGCTTTTTGAGAAAGTTCTTACCACCCATACCAGGCATATTCAAATCCAGCAGAATTAAATCAGGCATTGGATATTCCTCGTCGCCCTGCTTACTGCGCTGGAGATATTCCAGGCCTTCCTCAGCGGTACTCACTATCCGCAGGTCGTTACCCACCTTGTCCTTAGACAGTGACTGCCTGGTGAGCTTCTGGTCACCAATATCATCTTCTACCAGAAGTATGACTACTGCTTTATATCTTCCCATCTCTTTTACCCTTTCTGTCGGCCTGGGCTTGAAAACACTTGCCCATCACTACTCAGGTTGGCTTGCTTCTGCGACTAAATCCCTCTCCTTTACCAGGGTGGACGTCGCAAACCAGTAATGCACCAGCTTCTGAACGACTTTTTTCAACTCTTCCTGACTGGGACATTTCTGAATATACCCTGCCGCCTTGAGCTTATAGCTGTCCCGTACGTCACCTGCCGCATCGGATGTAGAGACTATTACTACCGGAATATCAGCAAAATTCGGGTTTTCCTTCACCTGTCTTAGAAATTCTTTGCCGCCCATGCCGGGCATATTCAAATCTAGCAGAATCAGATGCGGACGGGGTGCACTGTCATCGTCCTTTGTGCGCTCAAGATATTCAAGGGCTTCTTCACCCGTCCCCACAATCTCCAGGTGGCTTTTTGTCCCCTGCTGCGACAGAGCATCTCGCATCAATTTCTGGTCACCCAGGTCGTCTTCCACCAACAGTACTACTGACTTTACTTCCCCCGCCATCTTACTACCCCCAATCTAAAATTAATGCCAAAGGTACAACTATTGAACGTCTGTGTAAATATTAATCGGCATAAGCCTATAGTCGCTAAACTAAGCCTTTCCCGTATTTAGACTACCGCTATTCCGTAACCTTAATAGGCTGTTTAATCTGGCGTGGTACTATTTCCGGACCAACTACGGAAAAGACTGATAAGTCCTATAAGTGACAGGCAGGCAACTGTCTGAACTTCTTACTTCTTGTCTTTTTGCAGTTTATACTCAACGCTATCTACGAGGGCTTGCCAGCTTGCTTCGATGATATTTTCCGAGACCCCGACCGTTCCCCAAACACTCTCGCGGTCACGGGATTCAATTATAACACGCACACGCGCTGCCGTTCCCGCCTTGGCATTTACAACACGCACTTTATAGTCAATCAAATGCATGTCCTTTATCGCCGGATAAAAATTCTCCAGTGATTTTCGCAAAGCAGCATCAAGCGCATTTACCGGGCCGTCTCCCTCGGCCACAACGTGTTCAGTCACACCGTCAACCTTCAGTTTTACCGTCGCCTCGGTCACCAGTTGACCGTTCGACCGCTGTTCTACCGTAACATGATATTTCACCAATTCGAATGCCTGCTTATATGTACCCATGACCTTCTTGACCAACAGGTCGAAACTCGCATCAGCCGCCTCGAACTGATAACCTTCGTTCTCAAGCTCCTGCACTCTGTTAAGAATTTTATGTGCGAGCTTCTTGTCCTCTGCAATTTTTGCCTTTTCCAGCTTAGCCAGAACATTACTCCTGCCGCTAAGCTCAGAAATCAGGAACCGACGCTCATTACCTATCAGAGCCGGGTCTATATGTTCATATGTCTGCTTGTTTTTGCGCAAAGCATCTACGTGCAGCCCTGCTTTGTGAGCAAACGCGCTTTCTCCCACGTAAGGCATATTCATAACTGGTGAGATATTGCATATCTCGAAGACCAGCCGCGACGTTTCAGTCAGCGTCTTTATCTTCGAAGGATTAAGTACCTTCAGCCCCAGCTTCAAGGCGATATTCGGTATGACCGCGCATAGATTCGCGTTGCCGCATCGTTCACCAAGACCGTTCAAAGTCCCCTGTACATGTCGTGCCCCTGCACGAACCGCCGCCAGAGTGTTAGCTGTTGCACAATCCGAATCGTTGTGAGTATGAATACCCATCCTGATACCACTGAACTGCTCGCACACCAGCTTCGTTATTTCATAGATGTCCTCCGGCATAGTACCGCCGTTGGTATCGCATAAAACCAGCACATCAGCACCCGCTTCAGCCGCCGCAGACAAAACTTTCATCGCATACTCAGCGTTATTCCTATATGCATCATAGAAATGCTCTGCGTCAAAAATTACTTCTCGCTTCTTTTTTTTCAGATATTTAACCGATTCGGCGCATATGTTCAGATTCTCGGCGGGTGAGCAGCGAAGCACATCTTTGACGTGTAAATCCCAGGTCTTACCCACAACAGTGACTATCCGTGTTCCGGTTGCCAGAACAGACTGTATAGACACATCCTCACTTACTTTAGTATTCGCTCGCCTGGTGCTTCCAAAAGCCGCTAATTTGGCATGTTTGAAACTCTGCTTCCCGGCCTCTTTGAAGAACTCCATTTCCTTAGGATTCGACCCGGCATATCCGCCCTCGATGTAATCTATGCCTAACTCATCCAGACAATTAGCGATTGTGAGTTTATCCGCGAGCGAGAAACTGATACCCTCGGCCTGCATCCCGTCACGCAACGTCGTATCATATAGCTCTATCTTTTTCATCTTTTGCCATCCGTCGAAAACATCGGACTCTGGTCGTCCGCCTATTCTATCGTCCTTTATATCATCTGTAAACATCCAATACCAATCCCGCCATCCACCTCCTGCCGACACTGACGATAGCAGCGTCATATCCTCTGGTGATTTAATTTAGGATTAGTGGCCGGCCAGATGGTAAGCAACTTACCATTTGCAGTATGGATTCTGCACCAGGTTTGAGTTGTAATACTTCGGCTCGTGTGAGACTTCCTGCCCTACCCATTCCGGTAGTTCAATCTGCTGGTTCTCCTCCTCCAGTTCCACCTCGGCTATCACCAGGCCCTCATTTGCTCCGTGAAATTCATCGATGTCCCATTTCAGCCCACCGATGATAACCTTGTAGCGGTCCTTCTCAATGATGGGTTTTTGGCAAATCTCATCCAGCATACACTCGGCTTCACTTATCGGAATCTGGTATTCATACTCAGTCCGGGTCACACCGTTTGTGGTTCCTTTTACCGCCAAAAACGCGCTGCCAGGCTTAATCCGCACACGTACTATATGATGCCAGTCAGTTGACAGGTATCCCTGTCGATAAAACAGCGGCTCGGCTAACTGACGGTATCGATTGTCCTTAACCAGAAATTTGCGCTCTATCTCTTTCGCCATATCTCAATCCAGCATGCCCTGACTGCTGTCGATTTGCTTGATACCCCAATAGTGAACTAAAAATCGTACATGCGGGCAAGGCTAAAAATCCCCATTTTTTCCATTCTTTCTATTGCATTTTCATCGCTGGTCGATATACTGCTCGGTTTTATGTTCAAGGCTGATGGAAGGTGATTTAATGTTACTGACACAAATACTGCAGCCGGGTTGTATGATAGTCCCGCTCGATGCGCCGGACAAGGAATCGGCAATCACTCAACTCATACATGCATTAAATGACGCCGGCGCCCTCCAGGATTGTGACGCCGTATTAGACGCTGTCAAAACACGCGAAAAGACGCGCAGCACCGGAATCGGCTCTGGTATTGCCATTCCTCACGGCAAATGCAACTACGTCAAAGAGCTTGTAATGGCCATAGGAATCGCAAAAGAACCCATCGATTTTCAAAGTGTCGACGGCCAACCGGTGAAAATTATTCTGTTGCTTGTCTCCCCCGCCAACCAGACAGGACCGCATATCCAGGCATTGGCTCGTATCAGCAGACTCATGCTCGACGATAAATTTAAGCAGCAACTCGAGAATGTCGAATCAGCCGAACAGGCCTGCGAACTGCTCAAAACCAGAGAAGCCCAGCAGTAAAACTCTCAACTCCCCTACTTCTTTACCTCACCTTCCCAGAGAATCAAACCGGGCTCCCACGGACTCACCAGGTCACTGTGCTTCGGAACTATTCGAACTGCCATGCCCATATTCCCGCTCCGTTCGCAGGGTAACTCCGTTACAAACCACTGCTTGCCGTTACCTTCTCCTGGCTGCTCATGCTCCATAGCTGCTGTTGAACCGCTCGGGATGTGGCCCCATGTGTCAACCGCACCGTTATAAAGTTCGACCGAAACGTCCTTAGCGTTTAGCCGTCCTAAATCTACCAAGGCACGCACTTCCAGCTTCTGTCCTACTTTCAGGCATGGATTATTTATCTTGAGCTTACCGTTTCCGTTGGTCCCTGCGATTCGAACCTGCACATCTTTAATAGACAGATTCGACCAGCCCTGTCGCAATTTCGTATTCCATTGCGAAAGAGATTTGGCACGCTGCATTCCATTGGCGTTGAGCTCATGCCATCTTCGCGCCGCGGGAACATAAAACTTATGCATATAATCCGCAAACATGCGATACGTACTGAATCGAGGCGTGATATACTTAATCGAGTTTTTCATCCGCTGTATCCATGCCCTCGGAAGTCCGTCCGCCGAACGCTTGTAAAACAGCGGTACAATCTCGTTCTCGAGCATGTTGTAGATGGCCTTGGATTCGACCATATCCTGATACGCCGCGTCTTCGTAATCTTCACCCGCTCCGATTACCCAGCCGCCGTCAGGCCTGTACCCTTCACACCACCAGCCGTCGAAGGTGCTCATATTCAAGGCGCCGTTAAACGCAGCCTTCATCCCGCTGGTCCCGCTGGCCTCCATCGGACGACGAGGAGTATTCAGCCACATATCAACCCCGCGAACCATGTAACGAGCCAGGTTCATATCATAATCTTCCAGAAAGACTATTCGCCGCCGTACGTTGTATTGATTTGCAAAGTGAATTATCTGCCGGATTATTTCCTTGCCCTCAGTATCGCGAGGATGCGCCTTACCCGCGAATACGATTTGAACAGGTTTGTCCGCATCAGTCAGTATCTTGATTAGTCGTTTCGGGTCCTTGAAAAGCAGGTTGCCGCGCTTATACGCTGCGAACCGTCGGGCAAAACCTATTGTCAAGGCCTCAGGGTCAAGCACTTCATCGGCCCAGTTCAATTCGGCATGGAATGTTCCACGCCGCTGCATCTGCGCTTTGAGCCGCTTCCTCGCAAACGCTATAAGGCTGGTCTTGCTCCGCTGATGAGGCCGCCACATCTCCTCATCGGGTATCGTGTCGATATTATCCCAGACAGGACTGTCTATCGATTCCTCACACCATGTCGGCCCAAGATAACGCTCATACAGGGCGTTCATATCCTCGCTCAGCCAGCTTTTGATATGCGCTCCATTCGTTATGGACGTAATCGGAATTTCATCCATCGGCACGCCAGGCCACAACGGGGCCCACATCGCCCGTGAAATCTCACCGTGAAGCTTGCTCACACCGTTGCGGCACGAACTTAGCTGAATCGCCAGGACCGGCATCTTAAAAGATTCTTTTGAATCTGACTTGCTTACTTTGCCAAGCAACATGAACTCCTTCTCGCTGATGCCCAGCGAGGGAATATATGAACTGAAATACTTGTCCATCAGTTCGTCTGTGAATTCGTCGTTGCCTGCTGCAACAGGTGTATGGATAGTAAATATGTTACCGGCTTTTGTCGCCTCCAGTGCGTCACCGAAAGACAAACCCTTTTCAACGACCAGTTGCCTTATACGCTCAAGGGCCATAAATGCAGCATGTCCTTCATTCATATGACATACCGCAGGTTCAAGCCCGATGCGTCGCAACGCACGCAAACCGCCTATACCGAGCATGATTTCCTGGCGGATGCGCATCTCATTGTCGCCACCGTACAGATTTGCTGTAATCAGACGACTGTTGGCAGAATTGGCATCTATATTCGTATCAAGAAGATAAAGCTTTGTCCTGCCGATATTCACCCGCCATATCTGCGCATATACCTTCTCACCCGGATAATCCACATCAATCGTTATCGCCCTGCTTTGCTCATCCCGTATAAGTTCGGCCGGCATATTATAAAAATCATTCGTTACATACGCTTCCTGCTGCCAGCCGTCGATGTTAAGGTACTGCCTGAAGTAACCTTTCTGATACAGAAGACCTACACCGACCATCGGTATTCCCATATCCGACGCCGTCTTCAGATGGTCGCCGGCCAGAACACCAAGACCCCCCGAATAAACCGGAAGACATTCATGTATCCCGAACTCCGCGCTGAAGTACGCGATTATGTGGTTTACCACTACATCGTTGAGCTTCTGGAACCACGTCGGAGCACTTAGGTATGACTGCAACTTTTCCGACGCCCTTTTCAGCTCGCACAAAAAGCTGTGACTCTTGCTAAGCTCACGCAACCTGTCCTGAGAAACATGCCCCAGCAGTTGAACCGGATTATACCCGCAGCTTCGCCACAGATTGCTGTCTATCCGCCTGAACAACGACACTATATCCAGGTTCCAGCACCAGAAAACATTCTTCGCCAGAATTTCCAGATCTTTTAATTCCTCCGGCAATGCCGGAAGCACCCTGAAGCTCCTTACGTTAGGCATTTTATTTTTCCCTGTAGTTATGTCAGTTGATGATGCATTACTACCTTTTCTTTCAGCATAGAATTAATCGACAAAAACTGCACCTTGCTTGATACCAAAACTGCCAATTTAAACCTCCGCGTCCCATATTAAGCCACCCCGCCGCACTATCAAACACCAAGGCACGAAGGCACTAAGAACCCAAAATTAAAAAAGGTATATAAAAACAATTGTTTTGTTTCGTGTCTTGGTGCTTTGGTGTCTTAGTGTTAAAAAACTAACAGGTGTCGAGCCTCAGGAATAGCGCAAAAAAAAAGGCCTGCCAACACAGGCCTTTAAAAGCTAAGCCTCCTCCGCTGATGCCGTAGCAGAGAATTTGACAAACCCTTTATATCCACGTGGGCAATCGTTGCTTGTGACCAGAAGTCCCGGCATGCGGGCATGTCTGGCACATCAAGGGCTGACTTCCCTGAGTAAGGGTTATCGGTTAGTCAAATCTCACTCTGTTTACGAGCACCGCAGGGGTAAGCCCGCAACTATCTTATAACAAATATTTCGACATAAATCAAGAAAATTATAAACTTATTTTTTAAACAATTATAAGCAATATCAGTCTGCCGGAACGCAGCGGCCTCGCGACCATTCAAGAAGTACTTCAACTTTCTCTCGCATCGTTACCGACAAAGGGGGAGAATTCTCAAGCGCACTTACAACGCCTTCGGTCGTCACATCCTGCTTCTTTGAATATGCCTCATGCAGTGCCGATATAACCGCTTGCTCAATCTCCGCCCTAATCCCATCGCCGCCGAACGCGCAATATCAAGCGCGTATCCTTCTTCGTAGGTAACGATAGAAATACACCCCGCCCCGTTTTTGATTAACTCCTCAAACCGCTCAAAATCATTCATACTTCGAGCGCCCTCAAAAAAACCTTACGCCGTTCGCAGCACCGCGCCTGTCGCCTTGGTAATGCTCGAGACAATTGCCTCTTCAAACCCGTCAACCTGCTCATGCGTCAGCGTCCCGTCCTCGTCACGGAAACGCAGCGTAAGAGTCAGGCTCTTTTTACCCGCCTCAATTCCCTTGCCGCGATAGATTCCTGCAAACTTTGTCTGCTCTAATTTATCACAGTCTGCCTTTTCAATCGCAGCCGTAATACTCTCCCACCTCACCGACTCATCAACCAGCAGAGACAAATCACGCTCAACCGCCGGAAACCGCGGCAGAGGTTTGAACATGACAACATCCGACTGCATCTGTTCGAGACTGTCAAAATCCAGCTCCGCCGCGCATACATTCACTTCTTCCAAATCGAACTTGGCTCTGACCTCATCCGACAACACCCCCGCCACTCCGATTGCCTGGCCGTTCACAAAAACCTCAGCCCCAGTTTCGGCCCATGCCACATCAGCAGCACCAAAAGTCACGGATGATTCTTTCGCCAGGCACTCAACAACTCCTTCCACTGTTCCGCGCAAATCACGCATATCGCTATCACAGACAATTGCCAGCTTCGTCCTTTCCTCCGGAAGACTCTCGGCGCTCGGAACGAATGTATTGGCAATCTCGAAGACCCGCACAGGCCGATTCCCCGCGTTGGTATTGACCTTCACAACTCCTGCCAGCGAACCTAACAAACTCGACCGCAGCAGATTCGAGCTTTTTCGCGACACGTCCTTAACCGCAAGATGCTCCTTTGCTCCGGCGAGACCGAAAACATCCGCCACGTTATCATCAACAAAACTTACATTCACCGTCTCGTAGAATCCGCAGCCGTTAAGATACTGCCCGACAATTGAATTTAGCTTTTGCCGTTCATCGACCGGTGCCACCTCGATTTCTATTTTATTTTCAAGCGGCACCTTGTTATAGCCGTGATGTCTTGCTACCTCTTCTATCAAATCCGCTTCACGATAAACGTCACTCCGCCACGATGGAACCGTACATGCAATCACATCACCGCTTGCCGCGGCGAAGCCTTCAGGCGAAGCCGGGTCCAGCACCGGCCCAAAACCCAATCGCTTCAAAATCTCCATCGCCTCATCCGCCGGCACTTCAATCCCAAGAAGATGATTAATCCGCGACAGTCTCACCGTTACGTGTTTTGGCTCCGGCTTTTTCGGATACGCGTCAACCACTGTCTTTGCAACTTTCCCGCTGGCAACTTGTACTATAAGCTGCGCCGTACGCTGCGACGCCCAGTCAATATTTTCAATATCTACCGTCCGCTCAAATCGAAACGAAGCTTCCGAAGGCAGCCCAATCGCCCTGCTCGTCGCCCGAACGCTGACCGGCGCAAAATACGCATCTTCCAACAATACCGATTTCGTCCCGTCGCCGACTTCCGTCTCCAGCCCGCCCATCACACCGGCAACCGCTACCGGCATTTTCGCATCGGCGATTATCAGCATCTCTGTCGTAAGGTCGCACTTAGTACCGTCGATACTGATTATCCTCTCACCCGCCTTTGCCTTTCGCACGATAATCTTTCCATCGGTTATCTTCGCATAATCGAACGCATGCGGAGGCTGACCCGTCTCCATCATCGCGTAGTTCGTAGCATCGACGACGTTATTAACGCTCCGCATCCCGATTGCTTCCAGCCGTTTTTTCATCCACTCAGGGCTTGGCTCAACCGTGACATTCTCAATCACCCTCGCCGTATATCGCCCGCACAAATCCGGCTCAGCTATCTCAACCGAGCACAGCTGATTAACGTCCCTGTCCGACTCATCGAGTTGCACAACCGGCATCTTCAATTCCTTACCCATCGCCGTCGCAAGTTCCCTGGCCACTCCGATATAACCGAGGCAATCCCCGCGATTACTCGTTATCTCCAAATCGATAATGGCATCGTCACCGGGATACTCTATGCCCTCGTTTGGAAAACCGATATCGCTGAGAATTTCCGCTATTTCTTCCGCCGACAGACCCGTTTCGATATAATCACTCAACCAGCTAAGGAGTACTTTCATTGCCTGAAACCATCCAAAAAAAACCGCAACTATTGCGATAACATACTATTACCCCCCGGCCCTGTCAACATTTCAAGTCAGCTCTGTCGTTGGGTTTTTTTCTTTTTACTTCTTGCTGTTTCCATTACCATTAAAGTTAATGAAATTTCTTGCAATAGATTACGGTTCCAGGCGTACGGGCCTTGCCGTCTGCGACCCGTCCCAGACCATATGCTCACCGCTGGCAGTCCTCGACAGCACCAGGGACCTCATCGCCCAAATCACCGAATTCATAAAAACTGAAAATGCAGAAGCCGTAGTCATCGGCCTGCCCCTGAACATGGACGATTCCGAAGGCCCTCAGGCCAAATCCGTTCGAGCGTTCGCCGCCGACTTAGCCAAATCAATTAAAATTGAAATTCACTTCCAGGACGAAAGGCTGACCAGCTTTGCCGCAGATAAAAAACTCGATATGACCGACCTGTCCCCCGCCCAAAAGAAGCAGCGCCGCGATGCTGTCGCTGCCGCCGACATCCTCCAGACCTTCCTCGATTCACTCTCCTGCTAGAGCACTTCAAGGAAAGATGTTGCCGTTGGAGCGTCACGAAAATCCACAAGACAATGAGGGCGAAACAGGCATATTCATAGATATGTCGATGCAGCCCGAAGCAGTATTGCGGATTTGCAGTAGCTACGACGGTTACAGATTTACCTGAATTGCTCTAATTGCCACTGAAAAAACAAGGCCCCGCCGTTGCCGACAGGGCTTGTTGGTTGTCTCGGTGTCTGATAAGTTAGCTGGGCACTACGTTGGTAGCGCACGGCCCTTTCCTGCCTTCGCCAATCTCAAAATCTACTTTCTGCCCTTCGTCCAGCGTTGCGTAACCCTCTGTCTTAATCTCTGAGTGATGGACAAACAGGTCGTCGCCGCCGTCATCAGGAGCGATAAAACCAAAACCTTTGCTTGCGTTAAACCATTTTACTGTACCTGTACTCACTGAACTACTCCTTGGCCTGATTACAGGCCGACTAAT
>SDBV01000981.1_pt1 | contig 41928 bp, 44 predicted proteins | sample 2277081 | NCBI WGS metagenome assembly SDBV01 (sample SAMN10402039, study PRJNA504765) | marine sediment metagenome | isolation source: marine sediment core GS10_PC15, 223 cmbsf | place: Arctic Ocean: Southern Knipovich Ridge | collected 2010
GGGAAGCACTTCGCTGGAAAATATTGATCCACGAATTTCACTAATTACACGAATAAATTCGCGCGCCTGGAATTTGTGGTTTACAAAATCTTTCGCATGAAAACACCTACTATCCTGGTCGTCCGCTACGGCCTTTAACAAAACTTCCTGTACATAATAATTTATCAATTTATTGTCCGGCTTTTTTTTCTTGTGGACTGAGGTCGTAGGATTGCTTCGTTTAAACATAGCACAAGCCTGCCTATCGGCAGACAGGCGAGACGCTTGCGCTATTGGGGTTTAGCAGTTTTTCTGATAAATGATTTTTCCAATTCTGTCGATATGCAGCTTTAGGTCAGTATTGCTTATATCATTGTAAATTGTAATGTCAAAAGTATAGGGTAGCAATAGATCATCCAAATTGTTCATCAAATCCCTGAGTAATTGAAGGTTAAAACTATTGCCTGATATAGCCAGATCAATATCAGAACCATTTTTGAAATTTCCCATGGCCCTCGAGCCATACAGGATAACCTTCTCGACCGAAGGTATCCTGGTAAAAACATCTATAATATTTGCCCATTTTTCCGTTTGAATACCATACTCCAAGGTCTTCATTCCCCCCTGGCGATTATTGTGTTGAAGTTATTCTTCAATTTAATAAACCGGTCATAATACTGTCTTCGTATGTCAGAAACGACCTGTTTTGCAATTTGTTCCTGATATGTGTGTGAAGTAAGTATCCTGCTGCTAACCATTTCCATCCAGACATCACCATCTTCAATCAAACCTCTCTTAAAAGCCAGTCTGATTACATCTTTGCTGCCTTGCATATTTGTTTCCCCCTGATTTTCGTAGTAATTTTTCATGGTATTCCAGGCGAGTTCAAAATTGTATTCGAAAGACTGGATAAGGCCTTGTTCCTCAAATTCATTTAATTCTCCCCTTTCAATGAATTTTTGAAGTTGGGACAGGGCCAAACAATAATTTGAAAATCTTTGTCGCCAGCGGATATCAGGAATGTTCATTTGCTCAGGATTTTAGATTTATTGATAATAATCATATCAGAATATCCTGCAAATTGGCACTAATTATTTATACGTATAATCATCATGGTAATTTTTTTTTCAAATTCTCGACATATCCATGATACTTATACAATTTCAACTTACAATTCGCAGCGTCAGCTACAACCTTTAATTAACCCTACTTTAAACTATACATTTCAACTAACCGGCTATTTTAGTGTATTGTTAGTCGTAGGACCGCTTCGTTTAAACATAGCACAAGCGAGACGCTTGCTCTATTGGGGGAATAATTTTTAATGGCATGATTTGTGTATCAAAAATTTTATTATTTACTCTTATTTACTAAAATATCATTAGTTCCATCTAAACAAATAATATCATGGCAAAAAAAAATTTAATTTCCGTGACATATACCCCTGAAGAAATCCAGGATGCCATCGGAAAAGTGAAATCCATTATTGATACCCTAAAAGGGAGATGTGTCAATTTAACCCCAGATGAACGCAGGGAATACAACAGCATCGGAATCCGGACTGAAAACTGGGCACGCAAAGTGGTTAATTACATGATTGAACAGCCGCAATTCATCCCGACATTTGTCGATTTTACAGAAACCAAAATGGATTTTGATGCCCGCGAAGCCTTAAAACCGCTTTTGAGAACATTGGAAGCAGCAAGAGACATGTTCGATGATACCATTATGGTGCTGGGCGCTGATTTGTACGGATCAGAACTGGGCTACTATCAGAATGTTAGAATGATGGCCGGCCAAAATGTAATTGGCGCAAAAGCCGTTTACGAAGATTTAGCTGCACAGTTTCCCAGGAATACTAGAGGAAAAAAGGACGACACCGACGAACAGGGGTCATAATGCCATACACCGCTCAAGCGGCCTGGTATTTTTAACATCCGGCACAAGCCACAATTTCAAAGGCTTGTGCCTTTGTTTTGCCATTTGCCCACTCTTTGTCATTTCGAATGGAGCGCAGCGTAGTGAGAAATCTCATGTCCAACATATGCAACACACTTTCCTTAAGACTGCTTTATCGAATACTTCAACATAAGATCTCTCCTATCGTCGAGATGACAAAGGTTGAGCATTGGTGTTATATTTGACATTCGCTCACTATTTGTCATTTCGAACACAGAGAGAAATCTAATGCCGATCGTTCAACATAAGATCTCTCCTGCCGTCGGGATGACAAAATAGGAGCATGTGGAATGACAATCATTATTCAAGCTCCTCATTCAGAAACTTCCATTCCGGATTAAATGCGTTGATCAACGCTTCCTTCTTTTCCCTTCGCCATTTTTTGATTTCTTTTTCCCGGTCTATAGCATGATTGACATATGTATAATGCTCGTAGTAAATCAGGTTAAAGCAAAAGTACCTCCCGGCAAATGTCTTTTGCTTTCCGCGTTCCTTAAAATGCTGATGCAACCTTACTGCCAAATCATTTGTGATACCAACGTACAATACAGTTCTGGCAGGATTCGTTGTGATATACACAAAGTAATTGTGGTCCCTCATTTTTAATCCGATGCCCTTTCTTTTTCATTTCGACCGGAGCGCAGCACAGAGAAGCCGGCAGAAATTTTATTGTAATTATTCAACATAAGATCTCTCCTAACGTCGAGATGACAATGATTGAACATATGTCCAATTTTATGTCATTTCGAACGCAGCACAGCGTAGTGAGAAATCTTATGCCTAATACTTCAACATAAGATCTCTCCCGATAGTCGAGATGACATGATTGAACATTACAGTTGGTATGACGAAAGCAAATATTGCAGACTAATCCGGTTAAATTGCGAAAGCAATAATGCCTCTAACTCGCATGGTATCCTACACATTATTGTGGGTAGTGCTATTTGACAACCCCAATACCTGAAACTGTCATCAACAAAAAATCCAGGCTTTTACTAAAATCCAAATTTTCGTATTCTACTCCAAGTTTCTTTATGTTCGAATAATATTCTTTTAGTCTTTTATAGTAGTTTTTTTCTAATTGAACAGATGCTGCTTTCTCTCCAATTTTCTCAATTAAAAACCATTTTTCAATTAAGCGTGCTGTCCGTCCATTTCCATCTTGAAATGGGTGAATTTTGACAAAGGCCAGATGGAGTAATGAAGCATAATAAAATATTTCAAATGGATTTAGATCTGAATTTAAAAGGATATCAATATCATGAAATAATTTTTCTAATTCTTGTTCAACTATCTCAGGTTCCGCAGCAACGTACTCAATCATGTCCTCATTGTTTAACACAAACATAGGATTGGGACGAACTAATCCTTGCTGACTTTTTGGCAAAAGGTTCGAACTCAAAATTGAGTGTGCTTTTTGAACATTTTTAAGTGTCAAACAATGGTTATCAATATAATCATACGCTTTGTATAAATCGTCAGCTTTTCTGGTATAGTCAGGTTTGAATTTAACATGAAGGAACTTATGCTTGAAGTAACTATCAAAATCAATATCTTCCCCTTCAATTTTAGATGAATATACGGATGATATTGATTTGTGAAATTCAAAATAGTCAACCGGAATTTCTATTTTTTTTATTTTATCGATTTTGTCCAAAGGGGATTCTTTTACAATTTTTGTATAATCAGAAAGAAGGCTGGATGTCAATATTTGAAAATTCATCTAAACGTGTTTTATACAAAAATAGGTTTTTAATGTTTGACTTGAAATTCGCTTGTTCAACATATGTGAAATTTTCAAGCATTACCCACAACAATAGGCTAACCTTACAGTCGGGATGACATGGATTGAGGATAGCGGTTTTATTAGACTTATGCCTACTATTTGTCATTTCGAACACAGAAAGAAATCTAATGCCGATCGTTCAACATAAGATCTCTCCTAACGTCGGGATGACAAAATAGGAGCATGTGGGATGACAATCATTATTCAAGCTCCTCATTCAGAAACTTCCATTCCGGATTAATGGCATTGATCAACGCTTCTTTCTTTTCCCTTCGCCACTTCTTAATTTCTTTTTCCCGGTCAATAGCATGATTGATATATGTATAATGCTCGTAGTAAATCAGGTTAAAGCAAAAGTACCTCCCGGCAAATGTCTTTTGCTTTCCCCGTTCCTTAAAATGCTGATGCAACCTTACTGCCAAATCATTTGTGATACCAACGTACAATACCGTTCTGGCAGGATTGGTAATGATATACACAAAGTAATTGTGGTCCCTCATTTTTAATCCGATGCCCTTTCTTTTTCATTTCGACCGGAGTGCTTATATCAATGCTTCATATTCAACATAAGATCTCTCCTAACGTCGAGATGACAAAGGCTGAGCATTGGTGTTATATTTGACATTCGCTCACTACTTGTCATTTCGAACGCAGAGAGAAATCTTATGCCCAACCTTCGAGTCATTTCGAAAGAAGCGTAGCGTAGTGAGAATTCTTATGTTCATCCTTTTTCATTTTTATTGTTCAACATAAGATCTCTCCTAACGTCGAGATGACATGGATTGAGGATAGCGGTTTTATTAGACTTATGCCCACTATTTGTCATTTCGAACGCAGAGAGAAATCTTATGCCGATTGTTCAACATAAGATCTCTCCTAACGTCGAGATGACAATCAATAAACAAATGCCTAATTTTATGTCATTTCGAATGGAGCACAGCGAAGTGAGAAATCTTATGCCTAATACTTCAACATAAGATCCCTCCCGCTGGTCGGGATGACAATAATTGAGGATCGGGATATTACCAGGCTCACGCCCTTATTTTACCCCATCAATGAAATAAAATTTAGTAACGATTTAATCAAAATTAGTATCAATTTACACATAATTAGTAGCGTTTTGATACTGCTAAGTAGCGATTTGATACTGATTAGTAGCGTTTTTATACTAGTTAGTAGTGATTTATTACTAATTAGTAATGATTTGATACCGGCAAGTAGCCATCTGATACTAATTTTTATCTTTTTACAAGAAAATCGCCCCTATTTGATACTAAATGCCATTGCCGGAAGGGAAAGTGTTGATGCCGAAAGGGGAAGTTACACATGTTTTAACCGCAACATTTGGCTGAATAAACTGTCATTCTTAATTAAACATTAACAAAAAAATCATGGCTGAGTGAAGTACTTCTTTTTACCGGATGGTTTAATTTACTTTGAACGTTTTTTTTCAAACCTTCCAATGCAAATACCTGCGGGAAAACCACAGGAACACAAATACCAGCATACTTGATTTGACAAAATGATTGAGCACCACTACGAGTTCAGTTTCAGCTTTAATAACTTGTAAAAAAATAAGCGGGATAAAGGCGAAGATAACTGGATGTTTCAGACCATACTTCACCAATTTCCCAAAACCCCAGGCTAAAAATGCGCCCCAGCAAAACATAAAGATCCATGCCCCTTGTTTACCAAAATTAGCGTACGCCTCACCAATAACTGATGTACCCATAGAAGTCCCTCCTGATATAGGCAAACCGGTGAACCTTCTGAAATTAATCCTGCCACCTGCTTTTTTTTTGTCCGGGTTTAAAAAACGAGGTGTCAGGCTGGATTCAATTGCCTCAATTATTGTTTCTCCATTAGCAAAGGGTTCAGAAGAAGGCACATAATCAATGATGGCACTTATAATCCATCCCTGATTTAATCGTACACTAGCGATTTCAGTTAAGGTATTTGCATTATTGATGGCATCACTTTCTACAGATTCCTGTATTAAGTCACTAAATAGCGAGATTTTTTGTCCGATAGTTTTATTGCCCAATTGGGATCGGAATTCTCCCTTAATTGATTGCAGCAGCAATGCCAGGACAATACCCATAACAATCAAAGACAATTTGCCAGCTAATCTCAATTTCAGGGAAATAATCACAAAACTGAAAAGCAATGCCGCCCACAACAACAAGTCATGGAACATCCCATTAATAATTGAGGAGATTGCCAATCCTCCCATAATGAGAGCAAACCACCTCCATTTCGACTTACTTTGTGGTTGAAATAATAAAAGCGCCAGGCCTACATATTGAAACGAGGCCATTAAATAAAAAACAAAACCTATCACCGAAGGCATATATGGCCCTATGTAGGTACTCACCAATCCAATAACAATGAGTCTGTATGGGATATTTTTTTGCTCAACCATAAAGTTTTGCAAGCGAGCATTAACCTGCTCAAAAGAATATTTTGGAAAGAATAAGATTACACCCAGGCTAAATGCTACTAAACCGGGCACGACCACCAACATATATTCTGGTTCTTCTACATACATATAGTATTTAAAATGATCAAACTCACTGGCATAGGATATTTTTGCTCCCACAACCCATTGAAGTGAGGCCATTAACAACATCAATTCCAGCACAGGAAAACTGTTTCCCAATCTCAACACAAAAAGCAGAGCCAAAAAAAGGCTGCAACCAAGACCTGCAGCAGTCATAAAAGCTTCACTAAGCATTAAAAAAAAAGTAAATAAAACCGCAATAAGTAAGGCCGTTTTCAAACTTTTATCCGGTTTTTCGTTTAGTTCAATACGATTAAGCTGCATCGATGGCATTTTCTATGGCCTTACATTTGTTAATAAAACTCCAATCCTGGATATGGCTCAAACATTTCGCTCCCATTTGTTTGAGATCAGCCCCAGTTAATGTAAGTACTGCATCTTTTAATTCATAAACCTGATCATAGTGATATATTTTCCCTGTTACTCCCTCAGTCACCAGATCAATGGCTCCCCCTACTTTATTGCTGACCACCACAGGCCTGGAACATGACATGGCCTCATTAACCGCCAATCCCCATGTCTCACCCGGCCCTTGAGAGGGGAGACAAAAAATATCACCCAATTTGTAAACCACTGGCATTTCTGATTGATTTTGAAAAGGAAGGAATTTAACAAATGGAAATCCTTTTGATTGCTCTTTAAGTTCGGCTTCAAGAGGGCCATTGCCAACGAATAAGATGTTTAGTTGGGGAGGGGTTGAGTTGTTGAGGTGCTTAGTTGTTGATTTGTTGATTTGTTTAGTTGCTTCCAGAAGAATGAGAGGATTTTTCTTCGGTTCAAATTTGCCGGCAAACAAAATCACCAAATCATCTTTTTTATACCCTAATTCTTTTCTCCATTGCAGGGCTTTATTTTCATATTGCTTTTCTTCATTGTCCATAAAACGTTCATTGTCCACTGCATGGGGGAAGAAGAACAGTTGATGATCCTTTAGCCCATGAACTTTGAAATAGGCTTTATTGTTATTGCCCACATAAAACGCTTTATCCACATATTTATAAACCCAAGTCAACCAAACTCTTCGGATAGTTTTTTTCAGTCCAGGCTGTTCATCCAACAAGGTAGAATCACCAAAAAACCAGACAGGGATTTTTCCTTTAAAATAGCGCATGGTTTGGAAGTGGCTTTTCAGGTTCCAGCCATAGATTAAGATCGCATCCGGTTTAAATGTTATGATCTGTCGTATCAAATTCGGACAATCAATCCCTCCCCAGTATTTGGAGGATGGTTTTTTAGAAATATTTTCAACAGCCTCCCAATTGTAACCTTCCAAAAGCGGGATATCCCATTGAACCTTTTTTCCAAAATCGGGATCGTCGAAACCCTCAATCGCCTGTGGCCAGGTATAGAATATTTTGGGCATGACCTTTCCACGCTCTGTCAACAATTTGAAAAACGGCGCATTGTATTGAATGGGGTGTGTGGTGATGATGGCTAGTTTTTTCATATTTTATTCTACAGAAGCCAACTTATTGTCATTTCGAATGGAGCACAGCAGAGAAAAAAATCTTATGCCCACTATATGTCATTTCGAGCATAGCGAGAAATCTTATGCCCCCTTGTATCAACATGAGATCTCTCCCGTTAGTCGAGATGACAAGCAATGATCATAAGTGAGAATGAAACCCTATGCCCACTATTTGTCATTTCGAACGCAGCGAGAAATCTTATCCCCCTTGCATCAACATGAGATCTCTCCTATCGTCGAGATGACAATGATTGAACATATGCCTTATTTGATGTCATTTCGAACGTAGCGCAGGGAAGAGAGAAATCTTATGCTTATATTTCAACATAAGCTCCCTCCCTCTGGTCGGGATGACATGGATTAAGCATAGCGGAGAGAAATCTAATGCTCCCTACTTGTCATTTCGACTGTAAGGAGAAATCTTATGCCTATATTTCAACCCAAGGCCTCTCCTTGTGGTCGAGATGACATGGAAAGGGCAGTCTCTATCCCTTCCACCAGCTTCCTTGCCGATTCCTTTGCCGAGTATTTATCCAATGCATCGAGATCTGGTTTCCACTTTACCTCCTTTAACCTTTCAAGAAGTGATCGTTTAATCGCATTCCTCAATTCCTTCGATTTCATTCCTTCCTTATACCTGACCAGGTACTGATCGGCCCTGCATTCCTGCATCACCTTTACGGCGCTACTTTCTTCGTGAAATATCGCCCAGACAGGTCGTTCACTGAGCAGGGACTGGTAGACCTTGGAGGCGGTATAATGCTTTTCCGTACTCCCAAGTACCAACACGGTATCTGCAGCCGACAAAAAATTCAATACATGTAAAAAAGGATACCTTGAGCGATCTTCGCTTACGATATCAGAAATACCTGCCTCCTGTGCATATGCCGAAATACGCTTTCCGGGATAGGAACCCGTACCAATAAAATACATGCGTATCTGTTCATCCCAAACTCCATGTTCCCTCAATCCAGCAATCGCACAAAACATCTGCTCCATAAAAATCCTTGAATTTGGCAAAAAAGCCCCGGCATAAATCCAGGATTTTATATTTTTTTCATCAGACCAGGGATATTTAATATGATCCAACTTAATCTTATGATCATTAGGATCAAAGCCGTATGGGAAAGCCGAATGATGAACTGAATATGAATTTTCATCCATCTGCTCTTCATGCCTTATGCTTTTAGCTTTTAACTTTAAGCCATAGGCAAAATTCCTCTCCAACACCGGCCTATAGTATTCGTAAGCTACACCCGTAATCAAAGACGCCTTTTTTACTGCAATAGGTTCCAGGAATTTAGCGAGTTGATTACTCAACTTATGCCGCCAGTCTTTACGGTTAGATATATCACGCACCCATGGATCGATGTAGTCAATGCCATAAGGCACACCTGTTTTATTGTATAGTTTAGGGCCAAGCAAGGCCGTATAAAAGGAAGGTATGGGAATCCAGATAAAATCAATTTTCCGTAAGGAAATTATCTCCAGCGCCTTACGATATAAAAAAGAAAATGATCGGATACCTATATCACCTATCAATCGAAGTTTCATCACCCGAAATGCTTTCGTATAAATAACTTCAAACTCTTTACTGACTGTTCTTTCAATGTTCTGATCGGGCGTTTCCTCATAGTACGCGGCTTCTACCGTAAGCACAATTGGTTGCCAGTCAAATTCCCTTAGGTAATTCGCCACCAGACGAGCGCGATGTACACCTGCCAGATTAGATGGTGGCCAGTGCGGATATATGATTAATATATTTTTCATTGAATTATTTCAATATTCCACCCCCCTGATTTTAACATTTTTAGCAGTATTTATTCTATTCTTTATAAATAAAAGGTCTCTAAGATATATCGTATTATCTTTTGAATTAAAGGTTTGAAGGGTGGTTAAAACTCTGTTAAAAGGATCATAGTGATAGGGGTGGAATCCTTTTGAAACTAAATAACTGTCAATTTCATGGTCATCTATATTATATCGTTTCCCACTTCCATTTAGCTCAATAATTATACCTTTTAAATGGGGATTACTTAGTATTTTATCAGCGCCTTGCAAGGCAAATAATTCAAAGCCCTCAACATCTATTTTAAGTAATGCAGGTACATCAAGAGTAATTAAATGATCGAGTTTTACAACGCCAACTTCAATTGATTTTTCTGTCCCTTTTTCTACAACATGATTAACCGTGTCATGATCGGTACTAAACGAAAGTGATCCCTTTTCATTTGAAACGCCATAATTGAATAATTCAACATGTTGACTTGTCCCATTAAGCGCTATATTTTTTTTTAACAACTGAAATGTATGAGGAACCGGTTCAAATGCAAAGGTTTTTACCCCTGTGACAGAAGAAGATAATATGGAATATGCACCTAAATTCGCGCCAACATCTATAAACAGATCGGTATTTCTTAGAAAATGCAATACAAAACTCATTTCATAAAAATCCAATAATCCCGTATAATAATTACCTGTTAGTCCATGATCCCCTTTTTTCATATAAAACCTTGCTCCATCAAACCAATTTACTTTAATTGGTTTTTTATAAAATGAAGAGAAAATTTGCCAAATCAAAAACCGAAAAATAGTTGATAATAAGCTTTTTGAAGCTATCGGGTGGCCACTGAAATATTTTATAACTTTATTGAACTGCTTTATCATTGCTACTACTTTATCATTGTTGAAGTATAACTATTATGGTTTTATAGCTCAAGGACTTGATCAATCTCTTTTATCAACTTCTCCCTTTCCATTTCCCAACCCAACTGTTTTGCTTTTTCATATCTGACTTGCCGCTCAGTTCTTATATCCTCAATATGATCAATGATCCACCTAAGTTTTTGAGCTATCCCTTCTTCATATTGTTTGACGATTGTTCCAGTCCAGGGATATTCTTCCATAAATTGCTTTTGTGCTAAAGTATCTGTTGCAAGCACAAAAAGTCCTGATTGCACATAAGCCCAAAGTTTGTTTGTCAGGCATATATCGCGATTCTGATCCTGGGTTATACTTTCCAATGCCAAGCCTACATCAAAATTGGCAAGCACCCGGTGCAACCCCTTCTGAAGCATCGTTCCATGAAGGATAATATATTTTCGATGTTTAATATGTTTGTTCACGAAAGCAGGCCTTGGACTTCCAATCAAGTGAAGTTCCAATCGTTCGCTATGTTGATCCAAAACTGGTAAAAGCAACTCCAGTCCTCTTCCTGCATCCACATATTGGGAGAACCAAACCAACTTAAGCTTTCCCATCCCCTCTTCAGGCTTTACAAATTCAGATGACGCAAAGGAATTGTGAATCAAAAAGTGATGTTTCAACTTATTTTCTCCAACTAAATGTAAACTAGCCTGGCCTATAAGTGGACTGGCATAACTCACAAAAGCAGCACTGGGAAGAAGTTGTTGCATTAAAAATTCACGTCGCTGTTTTTCGTTTATTGCATCAAAGGAAATTTTTTCTCCCGGATGGTAATCTTCAATGTCAAAAGCAAAGGGAATGCCTTGTTTTCGCTCAAATATCCGTGCAGGATAGAGTGCCCCCAAGGTATGCGCAATTATCAAATCAACATGAATCTTATGCCTTGCTAAATACCTGGTAAGTAACCAGGATCTCTTATTGGAAGCAACAACCACGACACCAGGTGATCTTTTAAATACAGGATAGATAAATCGCGCCACTTTTTGTATAATTCCCGAACACAACCAGGGAAATAATGGCTTTCTGGTCGCAGATATATAATGGAATTCCACATCAGGCAATTCATGTTTATGGCCTTCATCTAACACATCCGCCCAATTACCCAATTGAAACCCCAAAAAGGTACACTGATGTTCCTTTGACAGGAATTTAAGTTCCTTCAACAGGCGTGGATTTGTAGTCAGGTTCGCTGTGGTAATGAAAAGAATTCTTTTGGGGATTGTCATTTAAAAAATCAAGTTAATCTCAATTTGAAATTTGCTATGCATAACGAGATATTAAATAAATAATATATTTTCTAATCATATACATAACAGAATTACCCAAGTGTCGTGTCACGCATACTCTAACGCACCAAGACTTGGTCTTTTTGCCCCTGACTTCGTTAAAAAAATATTCATGTAGCTATGGCTATACTTCCCGAAATACGGGACAGGCTATATTTTTTTGCATTGTCAAGAACAAAAATCCCTACGACTTATACGTCATTTTATACATGACACGACACTAGCACAAAAACAACAATAAATCATGTGCCATTTTACATATTTTAGGTGATTCTTTTTGCATATTTAAGGGTAATTACATAAGTTCAGTTAAGCAAAACAGTACTCTAACAACTTAACAAACAACACTTTGACAAGTCCGGATGTTGTCATGGAGTGCTATCAAATCATCTTAAAAAAATAAATAAAATGGCACAAGAAAACTTATGGTCTGTAATATTCACTGATGAAGAAGTTCAATTGGTAAAAGACAACATTGCCGCAATACTGGCAGTATTTTCAGACAAATGTTTAAGTTTAACCCCTGAAGAACGCCGTGAATTCGGCCGTATTGACGACAGAACCGAAAATTGGTCGCGTAAAGTAACCGAATAAATGACAAATCAACCGAAATTCAACCCCGAATATATTGATTCGGAGGAAACACAAAAAGATTTTACCGCACGAGAAATCCTGAAAATGTTTTTGACTGAATTAATCACGCTTAAAAATATGGCGGACGACACCGCATTGGTACTTGGCTCTGACTTATATCAATCGCACTTCGGCTACTACCAGAATGTGAAATTGTTATCGAATCAAAATGTAAATGGAGCCAAAGCCATTTATGATGATTTAGCTGCACAATTTCCAAAAAATGTAAGGCGCAAGGCTAAGCCAAATGCGTAGGCACGGTTAGCAGATCCCTGTGACATAAGGCGGTCTTCCGGACTGGTCGCCTTTTTTTTAATTCAAATTAGCCCTTATTACATTTAATCCCTCCTGGACTTCCCTGGTTGTAGAATTAGCGGAGTGGTTCTACGACCAACAACCAAACGCTTACAACAAGATCGTTTTGTCGTAGCGGATGCCACGACCAGTAAGGAAAACACCTATGCCCACTATGTGTCATTTCGAACGGAGTGCAACGAAGTGAGAAATCTTATGCCAATACTTCAACATAAGATATCTCCCGCCGGTCGATATGACAATGAATGAACATTAGAAATCCAATGCACTTGCTTCAATATGATCCAGATTACATCTAATTAGTCTTACTTTGAATCTGTTTAGATCCGTTTTACATCCTATTAGTTCTACTTCGAGACTAAGTAGATATGATTTACATCTCACCAGACTTACTTTGAATCTAATTAGAGCTGATTTGATCTTATAATTGATGATTTATAATTTTTTAGCTATACATTAAAATGGATTCGCCGGGATTTCAATTCAAAGAGTATAGGTTATGCGCTGATGTCTGATTCTGTTTAAAATTCAGAATCTCTTCAAGGAAGACAATAAATAGACATAATTTAATGTGTTCGACAAAATTGCATTGTAAAAAAAATACACCTCAGGATCTCCCCAATTTTACCTTAATAACAATGGGTAAAGGAGTTACACCAGTGTCTTGTAAAGCACAAGGCTATTGAAGATAAATTGATTGTATTATATAACACCAATCACACCTTTCATCGCAAGGTAAGCTCTATGGAGTTTCTGAAAATATCTTAATTGGAACCTAAACCTGGTAAGCTCTTTAGAAGACACCGTATTTAAAATATTAAATTTCTTTTTCGCATAATGATAAAACCGTATATCCACCTGATTTAATTGTCTTATTTTTTCTTCCACTTTAGTATCAATATTTAAATGTTTGATTTCATCAGCAGTAGACTTATTTAAGATAGAATAATACGGAGGCAAGCGCCAATTAAATGCCTTTTGCATCCATAAAACACTTTCATCAAAGCACTCTGTGATACCAAATACCGGGAAATATCTCTCAAAATTCTTTAGCGTAAGGCTATACAATTCATCATCAGACAATTTTTCGTCCGCGTTAACTCCTGCGATCCATCTACTCTGCATATTGTGAAAACCATGATTAGGATACCTTTCAAACACCGATTGAACACCATAATTATTAATTACCTTACTTATGTTAGTATGTTCCATTCGCCAGTACTGTGTTAAATGTGACTTCACACGTGCTACAGGTTCTCGTAGAAATGTTGTATAGGTAAACTCTCTTTTGATAAATTTATGTAAGCCGAATGGGTAATGCCCTTTAAGAATTTTAGCATTAGATTTTATCTTTGCGTCACCATTTAATTCTTGGAACTCTTTTATTTTATTCCAAAAATTGATATTGTCCCATGGATACACTTCTTCTTTTTTATACTGCAATTTCAAAACAGTACTCAAAGAAGTTCCCGCAGTTTTAGGGATATGAAGAAAGAATATAAATTTATCCATAGTTGTCAATTTTCACAAGGTATTGTTCATTAGAATATCTCTAGCTTATAATTATTTTTTTTATATTCCTTTTCAACTGCATGAATTCTGTATATTCAGCTATCTTATTTCTTCTGCACATGTTGATATACTATACAGCTTAAAAAAATATTCCTTCACTTAAAATTCAATTCACACAATTACTTATACAACTCTGGAGATATATAAAATACCTCACGTGATTAAATACTTTATTCTTAAAATATATACAACAAATTATGTAAGCATTGATTGTATTGGGTGTACGACAGTTTAGCAATAATTGAATTAGACAAATCATCAATGTCGAATCAGAGGGCATGATACTTAGGTCAAAACCCTATTTCAATTGTCCTTCTAGTTGTGTTTAGCGTTCTTTGCGATTAATCATAGCGTTTTTTGCGTGAACTTTTTAAAAAGGCTAACAATTTACAAAATTGTCCTACACACATTGTATTAAAAAATGACATGATTGTTATTTGTTTCTAGCTCCAGAAAATTTATCTCATATCTTAACTCAATTTCCTCACATTTTTTTTAACTACCCCAAAAAAAATATTATTCGTGACCACAACATGTGTGCATTTAGCACTACTGACTATAAGATATAACAGCATCTATTCATTGTACCTTTTCTGAATATACTTTCTATCTTGGCACATTGAGACACATGATAGTAAAACGAGACAAACCTATATGAATGAAACCTGAGTTAGATTAAAGTTATCAGAAGTATCCCCTCACTTATGTTTCGTCAAAACAACAAAAAAAACTAAGATAAAAAATAGTATCTGGACGAAACTAGTTAAAATTCAATAAGCACTGCATTATGGGCATCACTTGAAAGAGGTTCCTCTGTCGCAAGCATCCGCTTGCACAGTTTATTTTTACCTTTTCATTTGATATACACCTTTTTTAGCATTTTATGGACAACCTTAATGTTGACAAACCAAGCACAAGTAAGACGTTTGCACTATTTGGAGTATTGCTCGCCTTTTAAAAAAGGATGTCTTGTTTGTGGTACTTTTGCAAATGGATGAAAATCCCCTTTTAAACCAACAGGTTTTTTATGTCTAATCACCTGAACTATCTCAATCGCTTTGCGCGGAGAATCTAAGGGATACCCCCTTCCTGCCAAAATTTCTTCATAACTGCGTGTATGGAGGTCAGTAAACCCACCACTAAATTCCAATTCTTTACCGGCAATGCGAATTGACCGATAGGTACGCTGTCCTTTGTCAACAGCCTCCTTTGGTAGCAGTTGATCATTAATTGACAAAAACCATCGAACCCGTGCCTTGTCAAATTCCAGATAACCAGCAGCACGATCATGCGAATGGATGTGCACCACGTTTTTTTTAACGTCGCCAAAAATCCAGGAAAGCATATCGAAAAAATGGACACCAATATTTGTAGCAATACCTCCGGATTTAGATACATCCCCTTTCCAGGAAGTATAATACCAATGTCCACGAGAAGTCAGGTAGGTTAAGTCGACATCATAAATGATATCCTTAGGCCCATTTTTTATTTTTTCCTTTAATGCAATTATGGAAGGGTGTACACGTAATTGCAGGATATTAAACACTTTTTTTCCGGATTCTTCCTCCATCCGTTCCAAAGCATCAATATTCCATGGATTTAACACCAGTGGTTTTTCGCAAATCACATTTGCCCCTCTGCGCAAGCCCATTCTTATGTGTGCATCGTGCATGTAGTTTGGCGTACAAATACTAAAATAATCAATATGAATGTTTTCGTCATATTTTAACTTCTCAATGTGACGATCAAAGCGTTCCGGTTCCACAAAAAAATCAGCATTTGGGAAATAACTATCCATGACACCTACTCCATCGTAAGGATCTAGGGATGCGATCAGGTTATTGTTTGTTTCCTTAATTGCTTTAAGGTGACGTGGCGCGATATAACCGGCAGCACCAATCAGTACAAAATTTTTCATATATTCACTAATTCTTAATTACCTTTCCTTCTAACAGGGTATAGGATTCTTTACTTTCCAAACAAATAGCTTTGCCTTTTTCGTTAAATTCTAAACGATGGCCATACTCGCTTACCCATCCGATTTGTTTAGCTGGATTACCCACGTATAATGCATAAGATGGTATATCTTTTGTCACCACTGCCCCTGCTCCAATAAAAGCATATGCCCCAATATCATGACCACATACGATGGTTGCATTTGCTCCTATGGTAGCTCCTTTTCCTACATGTGTTTTAGCATATTCGGCCTTTCGGTTAATGAAACTTCTGGGATTAATCACATTCGTAAACACCATGGAAGGCCCTAAAAAAACATCATCTTCACACATTACGCCCGTATAAATGGATACATTATTCTGAACTTTAACATTATTGCCAAGAATGACATTCGGAGATATTACCACATTTTGACCAATATTACATTTTTCCCCGATTTTACTATCAGGCATGATGTGAGAAAAATGCCATATCTTCGTTCCCTCTCCAATTTGACACCCATCATCTATGATCGCAGATGGATGGGCAAAATAACTTTGTGGATTCATTTTATTTTCTTTGCTTTTGGATGGCACGCTGCACCTGATTTATAATGAAAGATTGTTCCTCTCTACCCAATTCTGTATGCATAGGTAAAGACAATACTACTTCACTTAAGTAATCTGCTACATGGAAATTGACATCTGCTTTACTGAATTTTTTAAAGGCCTTTTGCTTATATAGGGGAACAGGATAATACACCATTGAGGGTACACCAACTTCATGCAGTGCTTTTTTTAGGGCATCACGATCTATTCCTTTTATTTTTAGCGTGTATTGATTAAACACATGCGTGCTATTGATACTCCTAAAAGGTATTTCAAGCTCTTCCAAATTTTCAAGGCCCTCGTCATAAGCCTTTGCCACCAGCATCCTTTTCTCGCAGTAACTTTTCAAGTGCTTCAATTTAACCTTAAGTATGGCAGCCTGAATGGTATCCAGACGAGAATTGCACCCAATAATATCATGGTGATATTTTATGCGTTGACCATGGTTGGCAATCATTTTTGCAGTATGTGCTAAGGATTCATTATTTGTAAACATAGCACCACCATCACCAAAGCAAGCCAGATTTTTAGAAGGGAAAAACGAGGTCATGCCCATATGCCCCATGGTACCTGCCTGCTTTGTGGTTCCATCAGAAAAGGTGTATATCGCACCGATTGCCTGCGCCGCGTCTTCTATCACTTTAAGGTGATGCGCTTCAGCAAGCTTAAGAATGGGCTCCATATCAGCACACTGCCCAAATAAATGAACCGGAACAATTGCTTTTGTCCTAGGTGTAATATTGTTTTTCAACTTTACTACATCAATATTAAATGTCTCCCTTTCTACATCTGCAAATATTGGAACCATCCCTAACAAGGCAATAACTTCTGCCGTAGCCACATAGGTAAACGCTGGTACGATCACTTCATCTCCGGGGCATAAACCTAAAGCCATCAATGCAATTTGTATCGCATCAGTTCCATTGGCACAAGTGACTACAAAACCAGCTCCTGTAAAATCTATCAGATGGTCAGCAAATTCTTTTACATCAGGGCCATTGATGAATGCGCATGAATCGATTACGTGCTGAATCGCTTCATCGATATCAGGTTTTATCCGCTTATACTGACTATAGAGATCAACCATCTGTATTTTATTCATCATATCTCTATAAAATGCGCTAACCTTTCAATATTTTTCTCATACGTATGCTCCAATGCAAATTCCCTTCGCCGTTGTTGCTTTTCAAGTGTAGTATTAGCTGACCAATTGTTTACCACTTTTTGAAGCAAATCACTGTACTTCGCATTGTCAAAAGTATCCAGCATGGGGAATAAATCAAGCTCATCATACATACTGATTCTAGTTGATATAATTGGTTTTCCTGTACTTAAATATTCAATGACCTTATGAGAATTCGAACATTCATTTTTGTCAAATTTATAATCATAACAAAGCAGGAATCCATCAATATTTTCAATTACTTGTGTAAGTTCTTCAGGGGCAAATACACCATGCAAAAAACAATTCTCCTGTGAGTTGAGAAAAGATATAAAATCATTACACTCACTTGTAGATTCGACTCCAATGTTAGATTCCTCAGGTCGATAAGGCCCAAAAAAATGAAATTCGCAATTGGGAGTATTTCCGATTGTTTCTTGTAAAATCTTCCTGTCAAATACAGGGCCAATAAGCAGATTACCAATATACCCTAACTTCAGTCTTTTGTAATTATTTTTCCCCTTTTCATTAGGCATATTATTAACAAGGTGCTTATTAAGTCCGTGTTGCAAAAGCATTTTTTTTCCTGCAAATGAAGAAAAGCACTTTAAAATAACTGGCGAAATGGTGACCAGATATTCGAATCCTTTATATTCATTTCTGAATTTTTGCTGAACCTGATCAACCGGAAAGAAAATCGTTTTATCTGCCTTGAAAATTGAAAGATCAGGATATAAACCACTACGTTCAAAAGAAATACAAAGATCAAATTGACGGATCTGCTTAAAAATACCTTTCACCCACCTCCTAATCAGGAGGCGATAAAGTAATCTTAAACGAAACCTTAATAGATCAAATAACAAAAACTTCGGACACATTATCAAACTGATATTCTCATGATCACCGCACTTTTCTATTTGCCAATGCTTTCCTGAGCTAAAACCTGACAAGAAGTAAACTCTATTGCCATTTTCTGCCAAAGTGAGCGCATAATGATGTTTTGAAATATGGATTTTACCCCAGGCTTCCGGAGAAATTACAAGTATTTTTTTTTCACTAAAATTCATTTTCTAATCTACCTTAAACACAAATCCCAGAAAACCACTAACCTCTTTCAAATTAAAATTCTACTATTTACTGATTTTCCGACCTATTGCAACGACCATTTATAAATTCCATTAACACCTGTCAGATACAGTCAACTCACAAGTAATAAATGCTTTTCTTAAACACTAACAAAACACGAGAATAAAATTATTAATTAATGGGTATTTTATAATCAAGGTGCGTTTTTATGTTTCAACTTTGCACTTCTAAAAATAAGATAAATGAATTTTCATTTAATATACTAAGGTGTATTAAATAATAATATATAATCGATAACAGTGATATAACTCCCAATTAAGAAGATGCCTTTTAATCTAATTCATCTTGTTGTATTTAGATGATTTAGTTTGTTAAAGGAGATAATTGGATACCCCATATTAGATCATTTCTTATAAGTTCACCATAAATACAAGGTATGATCTCATCTTTATAATTTTAATTTCTCCCTTAGATTTGTCACAGGGTATTCATAAAGAGTGTACACAAGATAAGACCCAATCATTGTATAAATCCAGTACAGGCTATAGTTTATCACATAGTTACTTCCCATATCAATGCCGAATTTACTCAAAACTGCTTTTGTTATGGGCAACAAATTATACAGCACTGGAGTTCGATGAAGAAGATACATTGAATAGGATATTATACTTATAAAAATGACGACGACATTTAACGTTCGGGACTTTGATGACCGGAATTCTGACATAAAAGGTAAAAAGCAAAAAGTGGTTATTGATTCCAAGTTAAAAAAGAAAGGGGGATAAAAATATTTCCACCCCATTGGATTAATATTTAACAGCACAAGCAATATAATACCTACTACAAGCCACTTTTTTTTAGTGTTTTTCCAAAATACAGGATGCTTGTAGTAAATATAAGAAGCCAAAACACCATACATCAGGCTATCCAGTCTGAAGATTACAATTTTTCTAAATTCATTATCAAAGTCATTCAAGCCAATACCTAGCTCATATTTTATAACCCTGAGTAAAAAGGGTAGCACTAAAAATATAACCGCTGATATCAAGATAGATTGTTCCTTATTTTTTAGTTGCTTGTGGATAACAAATACCATTATTGGAAATGATATATAAAACCACTCCTCAATCGTCAGACTCCAGGCTTCCTCGAAAAAAGAAGGATGTGGTGTGAAAATATTTTGTACGAATAACAAATATTTATAAGAAAAAGATCCATAATCCCCAAAAACGGTTATTTTATATATTACTACTAAAAGTATAATCAAAAAATAATTCGGGATCGTTCGAAACCATCGTCTAATCCAAAAATTTAATAGGTCTCTTTTTGTAAAGCCCGAGTTATGAATCACCTTTAAAAGTATCCCCCCAATCAAAAATCCGCTTAATACAAAAAAAATAGACACCCCATCAATTCTAAAAATCTGTAATTGAAGGTAGAAGGATCGGTAATTCTGGGGCATTAAATTTCTGCCATGTTCATATACGACTATTAAAATTGCAATACTTCTGATAATATCCAACCCTACTATTCTCTTTTTATGTTTATTAAGAAAATTATCAATGATCTGCATTAAGAACAATATTTTAATTTTGACAAAAGGCTACAAATAGCCTGCATATGTTGAGAATCATACAATGTATGACTAGCATACATGTAGATCATGATTTTTAGAAACGACAATCGCACGTGAAAAATAATTGATTTAAGGATGAAATTTTGGGAATAACAAATTTACAGATGTTTAAACTACTTGGTTTTAATTTTGTGAGCTCCCTTATTTTTATAAATCAGAATTTCAGAAATTTTCTATTAATAAATACAGATGCTGAATCAAGTTCAGCATGAATGAAAGCCTAAATTTGTTTACTCATTCTTTTTCTTCGTTACTATCAATTATTTATGAATCTTCTTAGCAGGAATACCTGCCACCATTATATAACTTTCAACATCCTTTGTTACCACAGCGCCAGCAGCGACTACTGCACCCTTACCAATTGTAATCCCCGGCAATATAATTACGCCGGCACCTATCCAAGTACCATCTTCAATTTCCACTTCTTGCCTCAATGCAGTTCCTTTCCATGGTATCATTTTATTTTCCCTATAATCATGATCATGAGTGTACAGGACGCAGTTGGGTCCTATTGCCACATTAGCACCTATACGAACTGAGGCACTCAAGTCAATGATGCTATTATTTCCAATATGCGATCCTTCAGCTACGGTAAATTGACCATCCTGACCAGGCTCCCGGGCAAAAATTGCCCCCCCCGATGCAATCACTACCTTGTTCCCGATGTGCCAATGATTGCTGGCGTAGATTAATGTATTTCCTTCCAACACTACCTGGTCACCAAACAGTACTTTTGCCTGACCTCCAACACGTATGAAAAAATTACTCCCCATAAAACAATTATCTGCAAAAGTTAATTGTGCGTTTACGCCACATCCTATATTAGCTTTTTTACCGAAAGTGAAATTATTGCCTACCCTAATTTTACCCTTTCCTTCCACTATTATTGGAAACTCGACTTTAAATCTTCCTTTCTTTTCTATTTGACTAAACCGGTAAAGCCAATACAAATGGCGCATGATTCGGTTAAAATAATATTTACCAAACAATAAAATTGTATGTACAACTACCATCTTTGAAAAATTCCGTAATATAAAATATTCCCCAAATTCATGTCCGATTTTTTATATAGTTGCATCCCTTTCTGAATGGAATATCTCCTAAAACCCGATAAAACTGATTTTGCAATCCGTGGTTTGAGCTTACCCAATATTATATTTATTTCAATTTTTGAAATCGGGCATTGCTGGTCTTTCAATATTTCTCTTTGGAAGAGTAAATATTTAAAGGGGACGAAAGGGTCAGTTCGGTTATCATTCATTTGCTGGTCATCATGTTCGCGGTACCATGCAATGCCATGTGGCATTAAAACTACCGGAAATTTTTGAGACAAACGGTGCCACAATTCAAAATCACCTAAATGCTGTCTACCCGAAAATCCATTTATTATTTCAAAGGCTTTCCTTTTGATCATGGATGACAGCGGTGCTTTATGAAATAGTGAGGTGTGAAAATAATGGCGGCGATATGCCTCATCCGGAGATAGCTGAAAAGGAAAAATACGCTCTTTGTCCTGATCAAGTGAACACAGGCCATAACCCGCATCCGGAAACTGCTCCATATAAAAAACAAGTTGTTCCAAACCATATGGATACAGCAAGTCATCTGCATCAAGGTATTTCAGGTATTCCCCATCTGCATATGAAGCTGCTTTATTTCTGTTAAGATAGTCACCAAGATTTTCATTATTAATATAAAATTTTATTCTTTGATCTTTTGAAGCATATTGCTTTGCTATTTCAACAGACTTGTCTTTTGATTGATCATCTACTATGATAAGTTCCCAATTTTTATATGTGGAGGCCAGCACACTGTCAATGGCAAAAGCGATATACTTCTCCCGATTATATACCGTCATAAGAATAGAAACCAGTGGCTGCTTATTCATTTGAGGCATGAATATCGACCCAAAAATTATACCCTACATCTTTACACGAATTTTGATGCATCGTTAAATAAGTATTGTAAATATGAGAAACTTCGTCAAAGGTCACCCATTTACCAGGCAAAAGTTCACCAAAAGTACCTGAACTCCCTAATGGGTGGTCATATTCTAATAGTCTACTTCTGCCTTTATATAATATATTCTTTACTTGCTTGTTAAATAATTTCCGAATTACACGAATAAGTGGATTCATGGAAAGGGAAAAAGATTTATATCTGGTGAAATTACGATAAGCTTTATTAGAAGGTAATTCCAAAGGCAATAAACTAAATTGATCAATTAATTTGAACCTTTTATACCCGATTTCTTTAAGTATTTCAATAATTGAAAAATCATTTACTTCAGCAGAAATGTACCTTGGTTTTAAACCTGCATGCTGAAGGGATCTTAAACATAAAATATCATTCCCTTCAATATCAATCTTCATATAGTAGGGGAGTCCTTTTTCAATAATAACTTGTTCGATGGTACTGGTTGGGATTTCAACAGTTTCCACTTCGGCATTGGCTCTTGTCGCAATATCGAGGTTGAAGGAATTCCAGACTGCATTTTTTTTATTAAGGTAAAAATTCAATTTCCCTATTTTATCAGCAATCCCAACATTCAGGAGTTCCAAATCATTTGATGCCACTTCCTTATTAAAACGGATTTTGGCCTTCGCTATCAGGTCAGGTGAGGCATCAATTGAAAGCACCCTATAGCCAAGGCTCAAATAGTATGCACTATCATCCCCATTATGCATCCCGATATCATATATCAATTTTTTTCTCATTCAATTAAAGCTTTAGATTCATTTTGGGTGATTATATTTAATAAAGTTTTTTCCGGCATAGGATCCATCCATTTTTTTACGCTTGAGTGGGCATTCTTTCCTACCTGCTCCCACCGGTCTAATTGCTGCCATGCCTTTGTTAGGGATTTATTAAATGAATTCACTGAAGGAGCCTCCGCAATATAACCGTTAAATTCTTCTTCCAATATTTCTGAAATTCCACCAACATCCACAGCTACAACAGGCCTGCCACATATCATTGCCTCGACCACAGCTTTTGGCATACCCTCACTGCAAGTAGGAAATAATAAAATATGATTATTCTTCCATATATCATTGATTTCATCTACATGACCATGAAATATAACTTTATTGCTTAAACCATATAATTGGCTTAATTCAATTAAATATTCTTTATCTATCCCTTCCCCATAAAAATTTAATTTCCATTCCTTCTCCTTCCAGTAATTATCGGAAAGAATTTCCAATAATATGTCCTGCCCTTTCTGGCTCACAGTAAGGTGCGCCACAACAGCAAAATGAATGGTATTTAGCTGTGGATAAGCAATAATGGAATGACTGGGTAGATTTACTGGATTTTGAATCACCCTTCCATTGGTCATTTTCATGGCCAGGAAACGCTCTACATTGCTCTGCATGCGATGCGATACAAAAAGCATTTGCATAGCATCTCCAAACACATTTCGAGCAGTTTCCCTTAGCGGTTTACTTATAGAGGTACCATAATCGGGTGTCAGTTTACACACAATCATATATGGAATATCAGCCTTTTTAATCAAATTTTGCAATACTCCATAAGTTCGAATATAAATAAAAGTTCCGGGGTCGTTTATGAAAATGATTTCCGGCTTAAATCTAAATATATCATTATACTTGTTTTTGAGTACTCTATTATCCAATAGAAGACTCAAGCGCCCCATCATTCCTTTATTATCCTGAAATCTCTTTCTAAAATGAAGCTTAACTCCCTGTTCATTTAATTCCCATATTTTCGGGCTGGTTTTTTCTCCAAAATCATAAAGTGAAGCCACTACCTGATGGCCCTGCTGCGCAGCATACCCAGCTGTTTTTACCCACAAGTCTTCACTGCCCCCCCAAGGTGCATAATTATATAATGAAATAAAGGCGATTCTCATCTATTATCTTTTTTGTAATTATTTATAAAATATAATTTCTTCCAACTCAGTGAATTTATGTTTTCGAAATCGTAATTATAATTCAGGATTTTATTATTATTAATAATAGGCGTCAGATCAAAGCTTTTATTTGTATTTTTCTTGAGTTCTAGGTAATGCTTGTCGAGATTTAAATTTAACTCTACCGCATAACCACCTAATATATCAGCATAAGCATGAGCAATATTATTGCCTCTGCTATTGCTATTTTTTAAACCAAAAACAAGGTACACTATAATAATTAACTTAATAATTCCATATTCACGTTGATTATTTTGGTTATTCCAATAGTGTGATTTAATACAGTAAAACACATATATTAGCCCAAATATGAAGAACAAATAAATCGCATTTAGTACCCTAGGATATGGGCTTCTTCCCAGAAAATAAAAAGATGGTAAGAATCCTATAAAAACAACAATGAATACTAACAAAAAAGCCAAAAATGGATTAATAGATAAGGAATCATTCTTTTCAATATGATTTCCACTAGATATAAAAAATAATAACAAAACAAGTAAAAGTGGACTATTTAACCTATTAATTGAAAAAAGGATAGTGTACTTGATGGCAGAGATAACTGTAAAAACAAGCTCATATCTGTTTCCATTTAATTCTTTAGACAATTCACCATCTACTCTGTTTGTTGTCCCTCCCGACATTGCCACAATAATCAGGGAAATCGCTAGGACTAATATTAATATTACAATTTGATAATCAATTTTACTATGTTTTAAATATTTCGCTATTAATATAAATCCAAGTATCGTTCCCAGCATAATTGAAGGTGTTTCATTCAATCCACCAATAACGAAAACAAGCGTGGCCATTATAAGTATTTTTTGAAATATATGCTGATTAAAAATCTTTGAATTAGCATACAAACTAATTACCAAAAAACTTAAAAGGGACGGCACCATGTAGTTTGAATATGATGGTAGCCAGTAAAAAGCCTGACGCATTGAAAAAGCGCTATATGAAAAAATAAAAAAAACAGACCCGCTTGCTATCAATATTGATTTACGATTGAATTTCGTCCCAACAAACAATTTAATAGACAAAAATATGCAAGCAATAAATAAGGTAATATGAATAATTGGTAAGGCCTTATAAAACCAAAAATTCCCAAACACCAAGGGATTTAATGAATTTATGACAGATGTTATAAATCTACCCGTCACATTTGTATACCAATGAATCTGTCCAGCCCAAAAACCCTTTTCCTGAATTACATTAGCAAACCAGTAATCATCAGCAAAAGGGTGATTGTATATTGACAGCCAAACAAAAGGGAGTACTGAAATAATTAGCAATGCAACATATATTGCCATGCTAAACTTATTTAATGAAATCCTCATATAGATGAATGAAAAAAGTATTTATATAAAAGAAATAGATTTCTTCTTTTAAACGGATCAAGCTTAAAGCACAAGAATAGAAATTTCAAAAGAAAGGAAGAACGTATTCGTATTTTCATGAGAGAATAAACATACCGAAATGCCGCTTCTGCAATTATTGTCTTATTATTTTTTTGATTGTGAGGTAAAACTGATATTGGCAGTTTGTTTTTCCACTTATTAAAAAATATTATTGATGAATGATACCATTTACTATCAGCACTGCCTAATGAGAAATGCTTAATGAGTACATTATGGGCAACCACAACTTTGAGTTTGCTTAAAATTTTAATTTGCATGCTGTAGTCACGATCATAGAAATGGAATGAGGAATAAGCATTTTCATCAAACTTAAATTTTTCCCATATCTGCTTTCTGGTCGCCATAAAGCAACCATCAACAGTCACTACTTCAGAAGTAGCTACACCAACATCGTCCCTTATATCGCACTTATTTTCATGCCCATCAGGATAAACTTGGATAAAAGTACCTCTATAAAAAACCTTTGGTACATGAGACCAGCGAATCGGCACCCTTGGGTAAAAATTAGAGCCAATTACTCCAAGCAATCCAATCGTAGAATTATTTAAAATTTCAATTATTTCATTACCCCAATTCTGCCTGCAAAATGCTATATCCTCATGTGCAAAACATATGAACGGGTATTTGCTTCTTTCTGCACCGACATTATAAGCTTCAAAAATATTTAGCTTACCATCCCTATTGTCCACAATAATTATTTCATATTCTATCCCAATCGTAGCGCAAATACTTTGTTCAAGTTTTGTTCTCGCACCCACATCTACACTTACAATAACAATTGATATCATCCTATTCCAAGACTTCAGTATAAAAAATATCGTTACCTGCAAGCTTTGATTTACCTCCTCTATTATTCACAAGCAAATCAAAACTAAATAAATAGGGAAAAAAATTAATATGAAGATCGAAAGTGTATTTATATGACCGTTGCCGTGGCACGACAATTATAAGCTTTTTAGCCGCCACTCTTCTCAATTCCATTAGAGCCTTCTGTACATCGAGTACGTGCTCCAGTGTATGGGTGCAAATGACGGTGTCAAAAAAATTATCCTCATAGGGAATTTTCTCAATAAAGCCTTCCCTGAATTCAATTATTTCTTCTCCCCCTTCAATTGTAGGCTTTTGAAAATCAATACCATATAATTTAATATTTGGCTTAATTTCATTAATTTTTTTCAATAAATACGCCCGGCCACATGCAATGTCCAAAATTTTTTCTCCTACAATTTCTTCAATAATTAAATCAATAGACACCTTGTTAAGATCTGTTGGTCTTTTTATATGCTTATCTGATAATAATTTATAATATTGTTTAACTTCGTTTAAACTCATGGTTGCCACCTTCTCCTTGAAATTCATAAAGTACTTTGTTTTATTTCCAAAAAGAGGATAAAACATTAACCATGTAACAACCTTATTATCCCTGATAATGGGAGGCACCAAATTGTCCAGGCACCAACTAATTGCATTCGTTATATTGCGGCTTTTAAGTTTCATTAAAATTTTTTTCATTATCAATTATATATAAAGGTCTTTTTTTCATTTCATCAAAAAGGTACCCCATGTATTCTCCTGCTATACCTATTAACATAAAAAGGATACTGAACAAAAAACTATTTAACACAACCAATGTGGTATATCCAGATACCGGATCTTTAAGGAAATACATTATAATTGAATAAATACCAACAGCCATACTACATACCCCAAAAAACATCCCCATAACAATCCCCAGCCTAAGAGGTAGTTTTGAAAATGATACTACAGCATTAATGGAAACAATGAGCAATTTAAAAAATGAATATTTACTAGTACCACCCTTCCTTGACGGGACGTTAAACTCAATTGTAGTCCTCCTGAATCCAATTACTTGAATAAAGCCTCTTAAAAACCTTGCCTGTTCTCTAAAGTTTCCCCTAAGAACATTTGCGATTTTTTTTGAAATCAGAAAAAAATCAGAAGCTCTGGGCTCAAAATAGAAGGGAGTAATCCCGTTTAGCAATTTGTAAAACAGCTTTGTTGTGAGTTTTTTCCATAAAGAGGCATCATTTCTTGAGACTCCACTCATGGTTACTATATCAAAGCCCTCCTTGTGTTTTTGAAGCATCTTAGCAATCAACGATGGTGGATGTTGAAGGTCGCTATCCATACAAATAATGACATCACCAATTGCCCTATCAATGCCTGCAATCATGGCAGCTTCATGACCAAAATTTCTTGAAAGATGAATTGCTTTTGTAAATTGGTTATTAAGGCACAATTCATTTATGATCGTCTCTGAATTATCAGAACTACCATCATTCACATATATAATTTCAAATTCAACTTTAATTATCTTTAATTTTTTAAGCAATTCATTGTGGAAATTGTACAGTACTGCTTCCTCATTATATACGGAAGTGACGATTGTAAGCTTTATGCTCATTGCATTAGTTTGGATAAATAAAACTTTATGGGTAGAATTTTATTAGATGAATATTTCATACTAGCTAAAAAACATTTCAGGGCTTTAATATATTGGGATCTACTTATATAACAGCCAAGTTTATTGTTTAATTCCATTGCAATATACTTGTTATTTTCTTTTTTTAATGTCAAGTCATTTGTACAAAATTTAAGCCACTTGCCCAGTTCCTTCCGCATCGTCATACTGTAGTATTCATGAAAAACATTCTGGGTATTTGCCTTACGTTTAATTGAATTGATTACCGATTCACCATGCCTCCGAAAGTAGTTCAATGGCTGATGTACATAAGCCACTTTATGACTGTGTATCATCTTAATCCAAAGCAACCAGTCCGCACAATTTTGAATGCCGCTATCCACACCACCCTGCATTAAGTAAGCATCCTTTCGAAATAAAACAGCGCTTGCATTTGGAATTATATTTTGATGGATCAAATAGTGATTTATAAAATCAACGCCATTCATAACAAAATCAGCCTTAAAAAGGTCATCTACTTTAGCCATCCTTTGACTCGACCAAAGGCCTTTAGAGTTGCCAGCTTCATCGACAATTTCAGAATCAGTAAATGCCAAAACAGCATCAGTATTCTTAGCTAATATATTAGCCAGAATTTCTAATAAAGTGGGCTCACACCAATCATCTGCCTCGGCAATCCATATCAAATTACCTTTACTCTTCTCAATTCCCTTTTTCCATTGCACAAATGGATTCCCTGAATTAATCTCGCTGTAAAAAACCTTTATCCGCTTATCATTCTTTCTGTATCCTTCAATCAACTCCCGGCTATTATCTGTTGAGGCATCATCGAGTATAATCAGCTCAAAATCAGTAAAGGTTTGATTTAAAATCGAATCTATCCGTTGTGATAAATACCTGGCATAATTGTAGTTTGGAAGGATAATACTTACCATCATATTAAAACAAAGACCTTAATTTTCTCCAGGTTGCTAAGGCAAAATATACGTTTTTCAATTTCCAATACGATTGCCTGAAACGTTTATTTTTTAGCCCATAGAGCACTTCTGAATTAATAAAATGCATGAGTTTGCGAGCTTTATATAGATCGCCTTGAACGTAATAGTTTGAAAAGTATGGATATAAAAATACTGATATTGCATCTTTAATTACCATACTATTTATATTGTCCATATCAAGAACCATTTCATAATCCAGTTCCTTTATAAAATCCTTAATGATAAGTTCATCAAGTATCCGCACTAAATTCAAATCTCCGATTTTGCCTGCAAGATGATAAAACAACAATTCAATTTCAGGCTGGAATACATCTTTGTATGCTATGCTTTTCGATTGTTCATGATGCCGATAGTTTACCAAAACCTCATCAATGCCAGTAATTTTTCTGCATCCGAAATAAAGCAAATATTTAAAATACCATTCCACATCCATTACATAGTGTAGTGTTTCTGAAAGGCAGCCAAGTTCCCGTGCCTTGTTTAGCTTAATAAAGGTAGATGGCTGAAAAAGTCTCGATTCGGCAAATCCCCGTTTATGAAAAAGTCCATGATAGTGCCCTTTAATTAACCTGGTGCTGCCATCGACTTCTAATATTCTCGCTTTACCGGTAACAATATCAGCATTATGTTGCCTAAAGCTTTCAGCAATTTTATGAAGAACGCCACTCTCATAATAGTCATCTGTATTTAACCAATTAAATATTTCACCAGTACATTTTTCCAATCCTTTATTAATGGCATTACTCTGCCCTTGATCCTTTTCACTGATCCAATAAGTGATATGCTCTTCATATTTTTTAATTATATCTAAGGTATTGTCTGTACTACCCCCATCAATAATAATATACTCCAGATTAGGGTAATTCTGAGCAATAACTGATTTAATAGAATCTTCAATATATGCTCCCTGGTTAAAACTTGGAGTAACGATGGATATTTTTGGCCATTTATTATTTTTTTTAAATTCGTTCACACTTATAGCTCGATTGATGTTTCCTTCAATTTCAAAAAATTGGGCTCATTTAAGCAAGAAAGGGAATAGCCTGTCATTAAAAAAAATACTGATAATTTCATCATTCAAATGATTTTGACCTTCGCCTATATCTTAGTCTTTTTGAATAATCGAATTGCTTAAAATAAAACAATTGCATTTTTCTAACCCAATGCAAAAACGGGAACAATTTAAATATTCTTTTCAGCATTTTTATTCTCTGAAATCTTCGTAAATCCTTTTTAGGTATGGACATATTTTGAAGGATGGTTTCCATTTCCAGGATATACGCTGTTTTGTGTTTTACAGAAAGTTGATTATTATTTCTTATTCGAAAAGCACCCAAACTTGTTTGCAAAATAACCGGATTCGTGTTTCGAATAAATTTAGTCCATAAATCAAAATCACCGGCGTATTTCAAATTCGTATTTAAAGACCCTCCGATAGTATGCCAAAGATCCCGGCCCCAAAATGTTCCTTCTTGTTGAATAATCCCTGGTTTTTTTAAATAATAGTTAAATCTGGAAATACCCTCAAGAGACTCTGAATGAACAATATAATCAAGCTCATTAATATTGCATGAATTTCCTGTAATCCAATCTATATTCTCATACTTACTAAAAACTTCCGCAACAATAAATAATGATCCTGGCATCAATTCATCGTCCGAATTTATCCATGTCATAATCTCTCCTGTGGATTGATCAAAACCTTTTTGGATTGCATCATACATCCCGGCATCAGGTTCACTTATCCAATAGCTCAATTGATCTTCATATTTTTTTATAATCTCCACTGAACCATCTGTACTAACTCCATCAATAATGATATACTCAATATTTGGGTAGCCCTGATCGAGTACACTTTTAATGGTTCTTTCCAGATAATCTGCCTGGTTAAAAGATGGGGTAACAATACTAATTTTAGGAAATTCCATTATGCGTATGAACTATCATTAAAAACCAGCTGGTCACTTTTTAAATAAATTGCATCCGCTTGCCAAAATGCATTATCCTTAGGACGCCTCATAACATCCACTATATCAAACAGCCTAAATACTTTTGAATCTAAATAATCAGATAATTCATGAAAAAGTTTTCCTGTTGGAGATACATGAAATCCATATACCTCAACAATGATTGCCTCTGTTTTATTTAAAGTATCTGTTGCCCCTTCAAAAATTGGAATTTCATAGCCATGGGTATCTAATTTGAGTAAAACGGATCCATTCTTTTCGTTTTTCATTATCTCATCGACCGCAAGAACAGGAACTTCACGTGTATTTTCTCCAGTGCCCCCATATACTCCGCTACCATCTAAATCATCAGTTATAGAGAATACTACCTTTCCTGAGGCGCTGCCTGCTACTCCCTCGAAAATCTCAATTCGCTTATTCAACTTTAATGATTGGGAAATACTATTGATTTGCTCTTGTATTGGTTCCACTAATTTGTAATTACTACTTTGCCAAATGGATAATGCAATTTCAGTCCATTTTCCTGATGCTGCTCCAAGGTCTATAATTATATCAGGTCTTAGCCTGACGCTTGTAACCTATTTAATGCAGCTTTCATAGTATTTCCTTGTTCCTGCTGCATTTGAAGTTGTGTTTGATTCAACTTTTCTCTGAATGAAACATTGATTACGCGATAACCAAAAAGTTTAAGAAGGCGGTTTACTTGTTTTTTCATAAAATTAGCAGATGATAAATTAAAGTTTCTACTTTAGATGGAACTGATATACAATAAATATACAATAAGATAGAAAGTAGTTGATTAAGAGCCAATACTTAGGTAGCTATGGATAATTTCTCCAAATCTGTTCTCAGTCTTTATTTCCCTTTCAGGAATTTCAGGAATTTCGAACTCCTCCATTCCTAGTATTTCCGCAAAGGCTGTAAAATCAATAAATGGATATACTCCATTCAAATTGTAGTAGCTTCTAAATGACAGGCTATTCCCTATTATCGGAATACCCGCTATTAACATTTCCTGGACTTTAGTTAAAGCACCAGATGAAGGAAGTTGATTGATAATTAAGGCTTTACAATTACTTAATAAGTCTTTCAAATGATCATTTTCCACTGATCCAAGTATTTCGATTTTATTTCGATCAAAATCCAATCCATCTACAATGGATTCTGTTGCATATCCGGCAACCTTCAGTTTTATATGATCAACGCTTTCAGATATGTAACTAATTAATGAGATGAAACCCTGTTTTGTGGGTGGATTTAAAACTGTTCCCAATAAAAGGAAATAATCTTGCACTCCTTGCTCCTTTCTTTTTTGTCTTATTTCCAATAAATAATCTTTTATCTCAGGGACAGGATAATAAGGCAGATAATGTACATTAAATCCCAACAGATCTAACAGCCAATGCTCTTCCTGAGAAATAGTGAAAATTTCATCACAATAATTTAATAACTTCAACTCTTCCTTAAAATATTCTATCCCTTCCTGTTCTGTCACCATTGATGACTGCGTAGGCACCAGAGATTCTAAATTATGAGGTAGGGCGATCAACTTTGTATTTGACTTCTTTGCAATATATGGGATAAGGTTATTTGAATATCGAGAAGATTCCCATATTAACACTTTTGGCCCTTCAAATTCTTCGAGATTCATTGACATATTACAAATTTCGTAACCCGTCAATGCGATGTGACTTCTACTAATTAGTGGATAATCATGCCTTTTCAAATACGAATACCCCTCTCGATAATATTTATACCGGGGTATTCGATGTTTTTTGTTTAAGGAAGAAAATGGGGTATAAGAAACATCCATATTTTCCAACCTAAAAATGATTTGTGAAGTCCTCTTTTCTGCTCCGTTTCCCCAGGGATTAGGTTTAAAACTAGTATAGTGAATAATATTCAAAACATTAATTCTTTAATAACTTGCAGATATGCATCGCCATATTGCTGATCTGGCTCTAAATAATTACCTTCAGCCCACTCATTCCATGATTTTATGAAAATTAATTTTTGCTCTGATTTTCTGTCTTCTACTAATTTTATAGCTTTACTTAAGTGCTTTCTAAATAATTCCGGGTTTGAATTTTCAAAAACCAAACCATTGTGTTGACTGCGAGGCGTATTATCCCAATTTGGAACAACTATCGGATATTGATATTCTGCCAATTTCTTATTTAAAGTATATTTGACAAAATCTGCATACTCAATTCTTTTTGGATTTTCTCTAATGCCTATTTTTCTAGCCCATCTCTTATAATATCTTTCAGGAAAATATTGATATGAAACAGGTTCATGCCATGTGGAAGCATCCATTCCATACTTATCAATATTTCCATGGTGATCCATAGCAAGAAAGTAAATACCCACTAATCCATTTTTTCTAGCTAAATTTCTCCAACAATCCGTAAATTCTTTAGGATCAGGAATATCCCACGGATTATATACCAGAAACAATGGTTTACCCTCTACTTTAACATATCGTTTATCTGAAAAAGAGGGTAGAACTTCATAAAAATGACTCTCGTAATCCTTAATACCTCCATATTTTTGTTCTATCAAAACTTCTTTCCCTTGCCCATGCCAATGCCCTGTCCAAGTCTGATTGGCCCATGAAAGACAAAATGGAAAATCCGGCTTACTCGATTTTAGCACCTCATTAAAAGGCCTGTCCAACATTCTCTTCCCATTTCCAAACCAATAATGCCAATAGCAAAAAGCTGACAAACCATATTTTTGAGCCAAATCAGCTTGCGCTTGTCTTACCTCAGGTAATCTGAGATCATAATAACCAAGGTCTGCAGGTAATTTGGGCTGGACATGACCTTTATAAAGAGGCTTGGCTTTAGTGACATTAGTCCATTCCGTAAATCCTTTTCCCCACCACTTATCATTTTCAGGAATGGGGTGGTATTGTGGGAGGTAAAAGGCAATTAGGCTCAATTTATGATCTAAACCTACCATTCCTCATTTTTTTCATATCCCAATTCAATAAGTAAATCATTCCATTGACCATTGTGCGCTTGCTTAAATTTTTTTTTGATGGATTCAGAAAAACAGTTCTTCCAGTCGTTTGCAACGCCTTTCCTATAAAAAGAGGTCGTATCCTCTTCACCTGGTTTACGGTTTGCCTTGACCTCAAAAGAATTTTTGTACAATGCCTTAACAATTGAAGATGGATTGATTTTCTGTCCTAAAAAATTCAGATATTTTTTTATTTCTTGTTCAGGGTGAATAAGTAATTCTTCATATTTAAATTGATATACATTTTCAAAGTCACTCCATGCTTTCAATAATTTAAAGTCCAGGTCATTTTTTATTAGCCAATCCTCAGCCTTTTCTTCAAAATTTAATTTTTTAAATGATTCCCAACCACCATACTGGGGATCTAAATGAGTTAAGTAATGAATACTCGAAACCATGATGTCACGCGGATCCCTTATAATGGTGACCAATTTGATTTTTTCAGAAATACCATTTTCTTTTGGAGGAAAAGAGTGACTTTTAAAAATCTGACTCCCACTTAATTGGCCTAACCAGGGCAATACCGAATCATTTTGCAATTCTATTATCTCATGATTATTTTTATTCTTTCGCAATTCATATGGCACTGTTGTTTTAACAGCTTTAAAATAAGACTGTAGCACATTAAATATCCACGTGCTTCCAACTTTATGGGCGGTCGCCATGATCAATATCTGGTCTTTTTGCCCAAAGAACATTTTTAGTACGTTTATTTGATTTCTTAAAAGTCTACCAATTCTTATTTTTCTCATATCCCACTTTTTCGAGTAGACCACCATGCTCTGACTTAAATATTTTAATGATTGATGCAGGCAATTCTTCTTTCCACTGCCCTGGTATTCCTTTCGAGGCATGCTTTTTAGCCCCAGTTCCTCCTTTCATATTTAAATTTTTAAAGGAATGCGCCTCAACAATTCCTAATGCTTTTTTAATAAAAGAGTGTGAAAATCCATAATGCCTGAAAATATTTTTGAATACCTCTATTTCATTTCCAAACAGATCTTCATATCGAAGTTCAAGGATGTTAGGATTAGAGTAATTCCATTGGAGCATTTGTTGAAAATGACTCTTTCTGAAATTCAATTCCAACAAAAGACCATGCTCTTTATCCACTGTATTTAACAATTCCTGAAAAGATCTATCAACCGATTTGTCCATTAAACCTAAGTCCTCGACACATAAAGTGCCCTTCAATTGAGCTGACATTGGTATTTGCGTCCAAGGTTCTTTACACCATAAATGATAGCGGTAACCTGAAATTAACAAATCTCTTGGATCTCTAATCAAATGCGTTCCTAAATATTTTTTTGGAAGGCGCTCGAAATTAACAGGCTGATTGTTAACTGATATAATGCTTATTTGATCTTTGTGCGCTTCAACATCCTTATAAAAGCTATCCAGAATGCCATTATGATGTAGATGATGCCACTGAAATTGCTGACTGATTTTTGAAAAAACTGTATTAAAATAACTGGTCATACACTTGTGATAACTAAAATGCACAATCAGTGAATGTCCCCCTTTCAATTTTGAAAAATTTGTGGGTAATAATTTGTTAAAAAGCTCTTGAAACATTAACCAGATGTTTTAATCCTGTAAGTAATCTTGTAAATTCATTTTTATTAACTCCTCCTGTACCTCCTCATAGTTGGCAATCATTTCCTTTAAACTAAATGGGTTTTGCTTTTCCTGATTGATTTCTTTCAAGCCTCTGCCATTTTCTCCAATTTCAACTCCTAAAAAACTACCTATAATTGAAAAGGGAAATTCATGTGCAATCTCTTCATATGACAATTTCAGATAGGCCTGATTTGTAGAATCCAATGTTAACTCCACATTGGTTATGTTATCATCGATTTTCTTTTTGTATTGCAAAAAACTATGGATATTAATCTCTACCTGAACAAGAGATGGCTTTTCCCACTTATACCGATCCCATTTTCCGGTTTCAATGGATATGCATTGAGAAACGTAACTTCGTAAACGATTACGCCGTTCCAAAATTATCTTTTTAATCGACGAATCATTCAAAAAATGATCCAAGGCCAGATCATTTTGACCAGGAAAAATCTTAAAACCAAAATATTGTTGATCTCCTATAGCAACACTATCTAAAAATGATTTATAATTCTTTTCCTTTTGCTGAAACAGCTTTTTATAAACCTTATCCTCATTGAGAAATAATTGACCAAATCTGGACTTTAATCTATTTTGGATAATACTTTTATCAATAAATGCTCTTTTAAATGTATTGAAGTCTTTATGGAAAATTTCAGATTGGCATATTACACTACTTAAGCTATTTAAGCTTTTAACAAGTAATGTGCTTCCTGTGCGGGGGTATGAAAGAATAGAAAACTTAATTGGAAAACTCATTATTATTTGACTAAAAGTTGAACTACAGTAATTAAATCAACTTGATCAACTATTTCAACACTTTCATTTTCCACTAATTCTTGTATCAGTTTATATGGGCCTGCCTCTTTATCTAAAGAATCATGAAATGCAATAAATCCTTTATTTTTTACCTTCGATTTCCAACAATTATAATCACGCGCGACACCTTCATATGAATGATCACCATCTATCCAAAGTAGTCCAACTTCCATATTCCAATTTGGAGCAACTATTTCAGAACTAAGATTTACAAGTCGTACTTGTTCTACACATGAATTTATCAGCATATTTTTAAAAAATTCCACTCGATCTTGAGGGCCAAATTGCCCACCGAATATTCCAGTAAAATTTTCATGTGGTTCAATAGCATAGATTGGAACATTATAACCATCTTTGGTACCATGACAAAGTGCAACTGTTGATCTGCCATGATGACTCCCGATTTCAACAACACATCCACATTCTACCTCTTTTGATAGTTTGTATAGCAATAATAATTCCTTACCAGACACTTGACTTTTAATATTCAATGCTCCATCTATCCATGATTTGTTTTTATTCCTCCTAAATAGTCTATTTATCATATCTCTTGTATTTGATTCCAATTTGTTAAATCTTTATTTATAAAATTGGCTAACTCATCATTATGCTCTCTATAATGATGAGTTAGCCACGATAAAGTCTTGATATTTTTTGTTCTAAAATGATTGTAAGGTTTTATCTCCTTATAATTCAAATCTCTCCTCAAAAAATATTTTACCTTATTTATTACATTAATTAATCGTAATGAAAACGGCACTAAGTCACTTGGGAATTCAAGGTGTCTATTTTTATTAGAAATAATGACTTTCTCTGCACAACAAGATAAGTCTATAAAATCTGTTACTTCGCCAATTACTTCATATGGCTTACTAACCAAATCCTCAAAAAGAATGACTTTAATATCATTGGCATTAAAATACAATAAATAACGTTGAATTTGCTGGTAGTAATAACCCGTATCAATATAAGTTCTGTATAATCCCAATCCCTTAACTTTTCCTTTGGATGGTATTGGAAGCCGCTTTATATGTTCTTTTATTTCTCCTTCGGTATCACATTTCAATCCTTTTTCTATTCTTTCTAAATCAGCTTTTATAGCCTCTTTGAAGGATAGTTTTTCACTATGTCTAGAATAATTATGATACCAATGTGAAAATGCTCTATCTACAGGATTTCTAACGATAATTATAAGCTTTGCCTTTGGGTTTGTTTTGTAAATGCGCTCGGGAACATATGGTTGAATTAAATTTCTATGCCTAGCTTCGCCTATAAAAGGCTCTCCATTCCAATGACTAAAATAATGTCTTTTATAAAAATCCATCCCCTTTTCATAATATGCCTCAAAAAAGAACGGTTCTTTTGGTAATGACATGCAAACACCAGATAATTGGCTAAGGTAATCATGAAGAGTAGTAGTACCGCATTTCGCAGCCCCTAGAATAAAAAGATTCGGAATCAATATATTTTTCATTTATCAATTTACTTCACCTTTTGAAAAAAAATATTGTATTTAAGAATGAAACATCAATTTATAAGTTAATTTTTTCGATCTTTCCTATATATCTCAAAAAAATTGTGTTTATTGAATTCATTAATATCATTTGATTTAGAAAATAACAACCAAGTCTGTAAGTGTGGTGATATCCAATCCAATTTTATGCATTTCAATCCATACTTATTAGCTTGTTTTTTCATCCATTCAAATCTATAGGTAATTACTTCAGGATAGGCCCAATGATCCGCCGAATAATTGGTTTCTCCCTGCTTAAAGGAAGCAAAAAAAAATGAATTATCATGCATCACGTTAGAAGCAGAAGATAAGCATTTCATTATTTGTGATTGGGAAGCATGACTAAAAATTGAACAAGCAATTAAATAATCAAAATTTGTATCAAACATATCAAATTTAAAGTCGCCATTATAGTTAAAAGAAGGTGACTTTATCTCTTTAATATCATTTCCAAGGTTTTTTTCAAAACCATCCTCAACTAACCATTTTTCGGGTTCGATCCCATAATAATTATTCCTAGCTAAATATGGAATTAACAGCCTTCCAGCTCTTAATGAACCACAACCAATATCTAATACTTTGTGATGCTCGCGCAATCCTTTAAATGTTAATAAATTAAATTGATCTGCACCTACGATATCGTAATAATTATGCGATCCTACAAATGCTCTATAGTGCTTTTCACCAGTTTGTATTTCATTCTTATTTTTCATATTATTAAAATATTTATATGTATATATATTATTTTAAATGGGGTATGTAATCATGACCCGTGAATTTGTTTTGTAATTTCTTTATAAGGCACGGGCGGCGTATTTACTACCTGTTCAATCAATCTCAAGAATAAAAGTCCTCGACTCGTTGATGTTCTTCTATTGTATCTAAATACATATTCATCAAGATAGTATTCAAGTTGATTCTTGTTTACGTACTTTGATGCGTACCGAGCAGCCATCTTTTTAACAATGAAGCTATTCTGTGTACATTCGGCAACACCTCTTCATCTCCATCTTGTGAGGTTGCTTTTTGGGTTTTATGAAAATATCCCATACTCTCTAATTCATTATAACTTGGTCATTCATCAGTAATGATCGTTGAGAATTTTTGAATATTACTTTCGATGAATCCATTCAAGCTATTACTTGAGGCATCAGAAATTTTAGCTAATCTGACCCTTCCTGTTTTTCTCCTTAATACTTCTACTGCAACGGCAATTAAGCTTTTCCCTTCTGCTCCCCTCCCTCTTTTACCTGATTTCTTACCTCCAAGCAGTACTTCGTCCACCTCAACAATTCCTTGCGATTTTGTTCGACCGTCCAAAACCATTAACTGTCTAAACTTATGAAGCCAAGTCCATGAAGTCTTATAACTACCAAGCCCAAGTATCTTCATTAATCCTTTCGCTCTCACACCATTTTTCTGAGCTACGATCCACCAAATTGCATGAAACCAAATCCGCAAAGGGTTTATCGATTTATGAAATATTGTCCCACTTGTTACGGTTGTCTCAATATGACAATCAACATACTCAAATCGTTTTTTACTCTTCTTCCAATATCTGATAGAGCCGCAAGTGGAACATTCAAAACCATGTGGCCATCGGATCGACATCAAATAGTCAATGCAATCTTGTTCTGTTTTGAACATCTCCTCAAATTCGATTTGATCTCTTGGATAATTCATTCCGCAAAGATAACTCTTTACGGGTGACGTGTACATACCCCATTTTATTTTATATGGGGTATCCGATCTTCTCCCGTTGTCAAATAAAACATCTATTGCCACTAATTGAGATGTCTTTGGTCTGTTAAATCGACTCAATATCATGAATATTTAGTTGATTTTTCAAACATTCAATGAAAATTGTGCTTTATTTTGGAGCTCAATCCAGTTTATACCTTATAAAATGATATCACGGGTAATGATCGGATGCCCCAGTTTATTTTATTTTCCAGTGACTGTCAAATAAAATTGAAGCGTTACTATTTATTTCACCTTCAATTTGTATAATATCCTGAAAATCCTGCCCAAAAATAATTTCTGACTTCTCATTTTTTAAAATTCTAACTGCTAGACTATATTTTCCTGGACTTAAAAGTAATTTATCTATTTTGCAACTAACTAATATTTCATCATTAGTATACTCAATAAGTCGTGAATAGGATTGTGCAACGGTATACAAATCCTTATTAATAAAAGCATACCAAATACTAATTTTATCAATTTTCTTGAAGTATCTGATCCTAAAATCAATAAAGAATGGATCTAAGTGTTGTTGTTTAATATCATTTTCAATTCTATTTTGATTTATAGTTAAATTTTCAATTCTAACTTGTCCACTTCCTATTATTGATTTATTTGTATATTTAGACTTAAAATTTCCAAAATAAGAATTTATCCCATAGGGAACATCACTTCCATAATACTCTTCACATCCACCTTTCATTAAAAATATATTAGATGATATACGTCCAATTTGAGACATTTGATGAGATACAAATATTACAGAAGATTTCGCCAATAATTCATTTATTCTATTAAAACACTTTGTCCTAAATCCTACATCTCCCACAGCCAACACTTCATCAATGATCAAAACATCCGGCTCCATCTGTGCTGCCACCGCAAACCCAAGGCGCACTTTCATACCGGAACTATAATTTTGTACAGGCATATCAATAAACTCACCAATCTCTGAAAAATCCACAATGGCATCGAACTTGGCCGCGATTTCCTTTTTGCTAAAGCCAAGTACTGCGCCGTTGTTATAGATGTTTTCTCGTCCGGTAAGTATGGGATTAAAGCCGGCACCAAGTTCGATCAAAGATCCTATCCTACCTTTCATCGTAATTTTGCCTTTGTCGGGTTTTATCAGGCCATTGAGTAACTTGAGGAGTGTGCTTTTACCGGCCCCGTTGTGGCCAATGAGGCCCAGGCATTCGCCACGTCGTAGCTCAAAACTCACGTCTTTTACGGCCCAGAACTCGTCTTTGCGGAGCTGTCCGTTATTTTTAGCACCTACAATCTCCGAAGCAATGTCCTTTACGCCGTACCATAGGGAGCGTTTCAAGTCTCTACAGAACTTCTTGGAGACGTTTTCTGCTTTTACTAATACTTCGTTGTTCACTATGCTTAGTTGTTTATTTGTTTATTTGTTTAGTTGTCGAGGTGGTTAGTTAGTTGTTTGTTCTGTTTTAACAGATAACCGACTAAACAAATCACCTTAAGGCAATGTCTTTTACACCATACCATAGGGAGCGTTTCAAGTCTCTACAGAACTTCTTGGAGACGTTTTCTACTTTTACTAATACTTCGTTGTTCACTATGCTTAGTTGTTTATTTGTTGAGTTAGTTATTTGTTTAGCTGGTTATTTGTTTAGTTGGTTATTTGTTTAGTTGTTCACCACGCCTAAACAGCTAAGCGATTGAACAAATCAACAGTTCTTTTATGTTGAGTTGCCTGCATGCCGCAAGCAGGCTTGTTCCCTCTCCCTGTTGCAAGAG
>SDBV01000982.1_pt1 | contig 41908 bp, 69 predicted proteins | sample 2277081 | NCBI WGS metagenome assembly SDBV01 (sample SAMN10402039, study PRJNA504765) | marine sediment metagenome | isolation source: marine sediment core GS10_PC15, 223 cmbsf | place: Arctic Ocean: Southern Knipovich Ridge | collected 2010
CTGTTCTTGTTACCACCCGTTCCCCCTCAATCTCCTGTGCAGCGAATATTCCCTTTAGTGCCTCATACATATCCTCGATGCTTTGTGCTACTGCTACGGGGTTATCGGGGTTGATTTTGTGGCAAGCACCACCAGCTATTCTTTCGGCCATTCTGTAATTCATTTCCTTTTCATATTTCTGCTGAGAGATTTCACGCTTTGCTTTCACGTATTCGGGGTCGTGTATCTTGCAATAGGGTTTACCATCACGCTCTACAACTGCTTTTATGCTACATGGATGTGAGTGGAAAGCTCCCCACTTGTCATTCGGTGATACCCTTTCAGAACATTGTTCACCCTCTGTATATTCCATTACTAAGCCTCCTTTAATCCCCCTATTAAGGGGTTAAGCCTCTTTCATAAATGGTTTATAGAGTGGTGATACTATTATTTTATTTGTGACTGGTATGGTTTCACCCTTGATAAGTGTATAGTGGCTAACCTCTGGGTCGTGGCATAAAGCTGTTTCTATTTCTCTCAGGGCTTCCTCAAGTGTATGCTTATTTTTAATTTCCTCACTATGTATAACAAAGTATCTTTCAGCCATCCTTCTATACCCCCTTTTTAATAAAGCTCTCTTAATCCTTTAATCAGTGCCTCGTGGCGTGCCTTTTCTTCCGGTGATTTAGCATCCCATTCTGCTTTGCGTTCCGCATCATCCTTTGCTTTCCACGCCTCATAGCATTGGCGACCAGTTAGAGGGCTAGTATCAGATACCCTATGGTCAAATGTTCTACACCCATCACACCCTCGCCGTTCGTGTTCGTCAGGTTCGTAGTATCCAACACAATCTTCCTCATCCTCAAATCCGTCTCTATGTGGCTTGTTAGGTCGTCTCATGTTATCCCCTTACGTTTAGTACCTATTAATCTTTTTCTCCCCAGTTTATCTATTAAATAGTAAGCTTTCTTCATATCAACCTCTAATAGCTTAGGTATTGCTCTATGGTTAAGGTTCTTTATTCTTGCGTCATGTATCCAGCCGCAATGTCTAGTTAAGTGAATAGGCTGACCGCATATTTTACAAGTTCCTGATTCTAGTTTCATAATACCCCCACTCGTTAGCCTAGCTCTTGGGTGTGAAGATATGCCCACAGTCCCTACAATGTTGCTGCTTACCATCAACACATGGTATCAGTCTTTTACTACCGCACTTTGTACACTGCATTCTCCTAACCTCCATTTAATATTGATACTCTTATGATTTGTCTAGCTTAAACTTGTTAGCTCATTGTTTATATGGTTAAGTCTGTCTAGTGTAATCTGTACCTCGTACTCAATCTTAGCTGCTACACATTCCTCGCAATAATCTTGCTGTAGGTCTATCAAGGCATCAATGGCCTTTTCTACCTTACGGCTTGCCCTTATAGCTTTCATTACTCTACCTCCATAACTAAGATACTCTCACATTACACCCATTAGTTGTGTTTGTATATAAGTATTTTACCCTGTTTCTTGTAGGACAATCACCCTATTTTAAGAATAGTACCCCCAGGGCTTTGTGTATATGCTAAAATAAGGTGAGGGACAATATGACAGAAGTTTTATTTACTTTAATGATTTATACGGTGGCGAGTATTATAGGATTGACGGGGATTATACTTGCGGTGGTATTGTTGATACTTACCCTTAAAGCTACCAACCAGGAGTAATGGTTACTGTAGCCCAAACATCAGCCAAATAAGGAAATGTAGGATTTATTGGCCCTTGGTCAAAACTTTTGCACCCTATTTGCAAGGCATTAATTGCAGCCACAGTCCATGCCGAACCACCAACGGGATTCGTTGTCCATTCTTGAGATATATTAACATAACTTGTTGTTAAGGTTATCGAGCCAGCACCTGCGCCACCATAAACTGAACCACCAGTTCTTATTATTGGAGTGCCTGTTACATTCAAGTCATCGCTCTTTACCTCTTTCATTCTGGCGACAACAGTAATCTCACTAATAGTACCTTTGGAAAAATCCAAATCAGGTATATTAAATAACGCTTGTATCCATCCTTCGGTATAAACTGCTTCGTGGATATCGGTAGCATCACTATCATCTCCACAAGCTGCATGAGCAGGGCCCCCAACTACAGTATCAAAGTCCTGCTCCGCTCCAGCAGCGTTTGGCCTTAAAATCACTACAACTTCGTCAGGGGGGAACAAATATCGGGAGGCATCACTTAGCATGAATCTTGCTCTTAATTGATCATCAAAGATGTTCCAATCATATTCTGTACCTTCTATGAAATACTCATCATCTAACCCAGCTTGATTGAGTTTCACCCCTATTCGATCGCTGATTTCACGCTTTAATATTTTAGGGTAAAGACTTGCTGCATCCCTGTCAGGATTTATGGTAATGCTCTTTGCCCTACTAGCTTCTATGGTTCCAAATCTTGCGACAAGCAGAGTGGTGTAATCAGCGACAGCGGTATCACTATTTAATAATAAACCCGTTCTGCTTAAAACCCTTTTACCAAAAGTCTCTTGGGAGCCAGAATTAGATGCCGTCTTCTCGTCCCCACCTATCCTGGTTGCTCTTATTTCGTTATACAGCAGGGAATCATCCATTACCAATTCTATATCAACATACTTCTCTTCTCCGGCACCATCACCAAAGGTAACTTGTACTGTATCATGGGGGGATACAGACCGGTGGCTTCTATCCTCAAATTGAACACTCCCCCCTGTCAGTTGATAAAATAACCCCAACTCTGATTCCTGCACCTTCTGAAGATGATTAAGGGAGTTCTCATTGCCTAGTGAACCAGATGCTTGTAGGGTATAAACCCCAACATCCAACTTTCTACTAGCTGCGGGAAAAGATAAATCTTGCAAAACATTTGATACCCTTGTCCCGCTTGCTTCCGCTGAATATCCCGTAGCATCATTTAATAAAAGTCTAGCCAGGGGCTTGAGTATATCAACACATTCTATTGTCATAATAGGGGCTTTGCCTGCTTCGCTGCGCCAACTGGGTGTATATGATTCCACATAACCTGTATAAAGTAGGTGTGTCGCTGTTCCATCAGCCATTGAGATATCAACTCTTTTCATTAATTTGACATTGGGGGAAAAGTCCCCCCCTGAATTATCGGGATAGTAATTCCCGCTACTATTTTCTAATATTATATTAGCAACCCCCGCCTCCATGCGGTCAAGCTCATGTTGCCTTCCTCTGCGAATATGAATTTCTTGCACATCACTAGAAACATCAGTCCATGATGTAGTACCAAAAGGAGTTGCTGCCCCAAAGCCTATTCTTACCCGTACATCTTTTTCAGCCATTATAATCCAGAGGTGAAATTCCTTTCTTTAATTTTAATTATTTCTCTCCTGACGAGAGCCGAAAAATCTCTTTCACTCAATATAGAACCCGCTATATAAAAATTGAATGTATCACCCATCCCCCCTCCATTACCTGTACCTAGAAACCTCTCCCCACCATGAGCCATGATAGGAACAGGACTGCCCGTTGGGCCAGGTACAACCCCACCATGTTGAAAGTTTTGCAGTGATTCCCCCCTTGCCCTTGCTGTTATACCCCCGAATCTATGCTCTTCTGCCCTTTGCCTTTGTATTCTTGCGATTATCTCACGTGCCCTGCGGTCAAATTCACTGAGTTTTGCCAATGCTGGGTCTAATTTATCCGCTTCTTCCTTAAACCTTTTTACTTCATCTACTGCAATCCTGATACCATCTGCTGTTGCTACCCACCTATCCTTAAATACAACAAGTGTATCAAGAAATGCCTCAATTTCCGTATGCTGCTCCGTCATTTTGCCTGTTAATTGTTCAATTATACCTCGCAAGACTAAGTTAGTATCTATCCATTCCTTTGTGTTGACAACTGCTGTTGATACACCATCTATTATTTTTATTAATGCTGGGCCGAACTCATTGGCAAATGCTATCTGTAATCCCTTAAAGGCCCCATTCAATCGGGTAAGTGAATCGTTAAATTTAGCAGCTTTTATTGACCCCTCCCTATCAAATGCAATCCCTAATTCATGGGTTTCCCCCATCATTTCCTTTAACCCCTCAGAGCCGTTTTCAAGCATTTTGAGCAATTCTGTGCCTGATATACCAAAGACATTAAAGGCAATTTCTGTGCGCATTGTTTGGTCTTCTATTTCGGCTAAGGCTCCTAAAACGGAAAGGAATTGTTCTTCTGGCATTTGTTTTTTTAACATTTCAGCGTTCAACCCTAATGCTGCCAATGAATCCTTCCATTTCACACTAGCCTCATCACCCAATGCTATAATCCTTTGTACCCTACGGATGGCGGGGTCAAGCGTTCTTAGGGATATACCTGACAAATCAGCAGCCTGGGCTAATTCAGATAAAGCAGTAGCGGAAAACCCAGTTTTGAGTGACATTTTATGGATTTCGTCACCCATAGCAGCCCAGGTTTTGATACTTTTAACTCCCATAGCCACGGCAGCAGCACCTATAGCAGCAAATCCACCGATAATTAACTTCTTATGCTTTTGAACAAAACTACTGAATCCCTTGATTTTGCTCTGGCTTTGATTAATAGCCTTATTCAGTTGTTTATTATCAGCTTTTATCTTGACATTTAATGTTGATGTCGCTTCTCCAAAAGCCATTATTCTGCTCCATAGAATTCAATAAATATTTCAGTCACCAATTCCATTGCAATCCCCATATCCTTCATGGATGTGATTATCTCCCCTGCCTTTTGTGGGCTGTCTATTTCGGGGTAATTCCCCTTTAGGAATAAGTACAATTTTTGGCAAAGGTTCAACGTCACATTGTCTTCATCTATCGGTGATAATGCCTCCAATTCCATTAACAACGCTAAGTTCATTGGGGACAATTCATAGGTTGCCCCGTTAAGTTTGAGTATTTTACCCTTGGGTTTTATTAATAGATTCTTAGCCATCCCCTCTCCTTGTTTGTCGAGCTAGATGAAATAATTCCTTTTCCGTTGGTTTATCGCCTTCACGCTTAGGAGGGAAGCCGATTAAGTCTTCAGGCTCCATTCTCCCCCCTGACACTACACAACTGAGTAAGGCAAAGTTATGAGCAATCCTATAATCATCAACTGCCTTCTGGTATTGAACTTCATTCAGCAATTCGTTGAACTGACAGAAATCAAGTTCCCTTATTTCATCCAGCGTCATATTGGTTTCTCTTAACAAAAAAACAATCGCTTCGTTATTCACTTTACGCTTATGATGTTGTTCCCCTACTTAGGTTTCCGTTACCAATGAAAGATGCGCCCACAGTAACAGCCCCGCCTATCGTGGCTTCAGGATTCATAGCAGTTACTATTACAGTCCCCCAATAATAAACCTTACTGGCTGCCGAGCCATCAGGGAATAGTTTGAATTCCTTACCCCCCTGCCCTATCATTTCAAAGAATATCCTGTCATTCTTATTTGCAGCACTGTTCCAGAACCCCTCGTAATCCAACGCCCAGCCATATAATCCCTCTACCTGAGTCTTGGCGGAATCCCCAAAGGCTGAAACCTCCACCACATCGGGGGTAATAGTTAGAGTTACCCTGTTACCATCATCCTCCATTGATTGACCGTTAACCCAAAGGTCACAATCCTTCCCATGTACTTTTGCCATAATTTACCTCCCTTTATCGTTCTACATGAACACCAACACTTAGTTGGTAATTTACTGACGGTGCTCCCGTATGAGCCGTCCAGACAGATGACCTAAAAAATGGGCCGATATCAGCAGCAATAGTGCCAATGCGCTGCAATTCCACACCAGCCGAAGACGTTGTGGTTAAAGTTAAAAGGTCACGCCCAACAGTAGCCTCGGTAGTCCCCCCTTGAACGGTAGCAATAATTGTGCCTGTTGGAGTTCCCGTAACCCTTAAAATACCCACAAGGGCAGCAAAGCTGGATGTGCCCAGATTTTGAACGTCACCTGTAACCGTACCTACTGCTGTCACTGTTGTTGATATTTTGTCATCTAAACTAGCAACACGAAACACCTCAGTACCCCCCACAAAATCGCCTGAAAAAACAACCGCACCACTAATTACATCTTCAGGGCTATAGTTAGTTAAAACACCATACCCCTCATATCCCAACTTACCAATTGCAATACCATTAGGCCATATCCCAATTACCTGTGTACCTTGCCCGATTAATTGAAATAATGTTGGGTCAACTTGACTAGTTGCACTATTCCAATACCCTTCCATACTGGCACCCCAACCGTATAACCCCTCAACGTGTTGCTTGGCTCCATCCTGAAAGCCCGTTATCTCTGCCGTTTCTGGGCTAATAGTTAAACTGATGCGATTTCCATCACCCGAAATATCAAACTCCCGAATAAAAACAGATGCATCTTTCCCGTGTACTTTTGCCATTATTCCGCCTCCGTTATTACCAAGTATTCCTGCGCAGCACAAGTTATTTCTTGTAGCATGAAATGAGGGCCAGAGCCATCTTCGCCAAATACGGGGACAGGTTCTGCGCCACCTGTAATCAAAGCGAGGGTAGCCGACCCACCCAGTTTAGGGTATTCGTTTATCTTATCTATTATCTTTTGCCGTTCATCCCATATTGCATTATTAACCTGAACATCATCCTGATACTTAATAAATAGTTCAATCGCTACATTCCAGATTACTTCCATCCCACCTCCGAATTCTGTTCTCTCCTGTGTGAACGTTCCAGGCCGTAAGACCACATTTTTCTCATTTCCCACATTGAGTACCTTGTAATCACCATTGGATACATTATCCCCATCATATCCAGGTATTAATTGGATAGTAGTGCTTACCCCTGATTGCACATTTTCAAAACTCATCTAAACTCACTCCCATTTGTTCCCCTAATGCCAGGGGTTCTATGCAAGTCTTTGGTGAATAAATATGGCTCAAAATCAGTATCATTTTCGATAACCTGTTTATCACCAATACTAATACCACCGGCACTCATCCCCGCCGATAAATCCCATCCCTTAGTAGCTCCCATTCGTTCAAAAGCGATGGATTGAATCAAATCATCAACCTTGGAAAATTCTGCATAGAGTCTATCGTAACGGGTATTCTCACTGGCTTTGAAGCCAACACTAGGCTGGGTGAGTTCAATCTTGGCACTCGCCCCTAGAGCGTTATAATGCTGTAAAGCCCCTAAAACATCGGTATCAGTTTGCACCTGATTGTAGCCATATTTAACAAGTTTTACCCCAAGCTCATAGTAGGTATCAGTAATGAATTCCTCAACTTGAGGTAATGTTGGATTACTGTTGCCACCAAAATTCCCATTGGTAGTAAGGTGTCTTTCAATCGCCTGCACTTCATTTATACAGGATGTTCCCGCCGTCCTTTCGTATGCCGAATAACTCATCTTAACCCCTTATGCGCTTTCAATGATTCCCATTGTAAATCTTTTACTACTCTCGACCACTCCAGATTTAGTTAATTCCAATTCACCAACATAATTCCTAACAGTCCCAAAATCACCATTTTTAATTGTGTAATAGGAACTCCCCGAAGCCTCAACATTAAGTATCGTGCAAGTGCCATTCACTATTGTCCCTCCAGTGTTTCCAGGGGGCCAAACCTTTAACCTAACAACATAGCCGGTTAAATCATACGCATCATCATTTGCATCCTTTAATCCAAAGGTAAGATTATATCCAAAATCATTCTTGGGTATTTCCAAATCTGCCATTATTCTGTACCTATCCTTAAAGTTATTATTCTACCCAACAGGTTTATTGCGAATACTCGCTTGTATATTTTATTAGTTATAGTCCTAGTAAAAAGATTTACCGCAAGTGTGCGCTGATGTAATTGAATGTTTATACTTCTATTCATATACGAACACCTATAGTTCTATCATACAAATAAACCGTGGATTCAACCGCCTTGCGTATTCGGAATATAGCAGTTCCACTATAGAGCCAAAGCAAATGCGCTCGGTCAAAATTGCTTATTACACCATCAGGACTAGGAAATAATGATGGCATAGGCACATTTAATCCGATAATTGACATTCTCGTTGACTGAGAATCTATTGCCATTATTCCCATTCACCTCTTGTTAACTTTGAGCCGTCATCCGATACTGTTGATGTTGATATATCCGCACCATCAGCATCATTTCTTAATGTTGATGTCGTAGAAGTCTGTGTCATCTTATTGCGTGTCAATGCTCCTAACCAGCCGAATATCTTTCTCGGTGTAGCTGATGCCCAAGCAAATACACTTGATGGTTCGGCTATGGCCTCGTCAAGAATATCGTCCACACCTGTAGCTGATAGCCTGTACTCAGTCTTATCGTTATTAGTCGTTAATCCCACTGCTATATTTACAGTTCCTATTGTCACCGCTCCTTGATTAATTGCCAGTGAATATCCAGTTTTATCATTACTAGAACCTACCGTAACCTTAACCGTTCCCATCACTGCCTGAATCCTAGCGTCTAATTGGTCGGTAGCATCTACCCCCTCTATCTTGGTTGTATTAACTGCTTGGTCTGTTACTAGTGAATAGCCAGTCTTATCGTCCGATGTGCCAACCGTTATTTTGGCTGTACCTAATACCGCTTGAATCCTAGCGTCCAGAACGTTAGTAGCATCTGTTCCCTCAATTTTGGTAGTATCTACTTGCTGATCGGCAGCCAAGCTGTAACCCGTTTTATCGGTGTTTGAACCTATTGTTACTTTAGCCGTACCCATAACTGCTTGGATTCTAGCATCTATTGTATCAGTTGCGTCCGCTCCCTCTATTTTATTAATACTATCCGCTATATTAACCGTACCTATAGTAACAGCACTTTGGTCAATCGCCAATGAGTAGCCACTCTTATCATTACTTGCTCCCACTGTTATCTTAGCCGTTCCCATGACCACCTGAATCCTGGCGTCAATTGTAGCAGTAGCGTCCGAACCATTTATTTTAGTCGTATTAACCGCTTGGTCGGCAGCCAAGCTGTAACCCGTTTTATCGTTCGATGCCCCAACTGTTACCTTCGCAGTACCTAACACATTCTCAATTGAGGTTTTCAACTGGTCAGTGGCATCAGTACCCTCTATTTGTTGTATAGATGTAGCTGTCCCAATAGTTACCGCTGATTGATTAATGGCTAGAGAGAAGCCAGTCTTATCACCAACCGTGACTTTAGCTGTACCCATAACCTTTTGTATCCGAGCGTCTATCGTAGCGGTAGCGTCCGAGCCATTTATCTTGGTTGTATTCACTGCCTGATCAGCAGCTAAAGAATAGCCCGTCTTATCAGCGTTAGACCCTACAGTGACCTTTGCTGTCCCGAGAACGGCTTGCATTCTAGCGTCAAGTTGGTCAGTAGCGTCCGAGCCTTCTATCTGTTGAATAGACGTAGCCGTTCCGATGGTTACGGCGGATTGATTAATTGCTAGGCTAAATCCCGTTTTATCTCCTACGGTAACTTTGGCTGTACCCATTACGTTCTCTATTGAAGTAGTAAGTTGGTCGGTAGCGTCAGTCCCCTCAATTTCAGTAACATCAGTTTTTAAGTAATCAGAGCCATAAAAGCCCACTAATGAATCGTAAACATTAACAGGAAATACCATAAAATCATGGCGGACTAAGAGTGCTGTTCCTGTATGATGTATGGCTAAAGTTAATAACCCCAATGTATTAGTATCTGTGGCATTTAAAATACAAGTGTATATACCCTTCTCATCATGGCTACATGAGGTAGCTTCATTTTTCTGCGCCATATTAACAGCGTTTTTAGATAAGCGAACATCAGCCTGTGCAATAGTTAGCCCTGTTTCTTCAGTATCGCCATCAGTAGCATCAACAAATGGCCCTACCATTACGGTTGCAGCAGCACTTTGCCTCAAAAATCCACTAAGAGCCATATTAACTTATCCCCATCATTTTTCTATGATACATAACTACTGGTATCGAAGCACCTGGAGTATAATCAACCACAACATAGACTTGAGTACACCTAGCTGAAGATAAACCAGAGACCTTTTTAAGGGCAAGTCCTGTTTGCAAGGCATCTATCTCACTCCAAGTCCACGCAGCACTCGTATCGGGATTTGTAGCCCATTCCTCTGATACGGTTTCCCAAGTATCAACTGCTGCCAAACTTTTTTCAGCACTTTCATCAGTAGTTGTCCCTGACTTTACCGCTATCTTTATAAAAACATTTGTTGGCATATTCCCCTCTAGGCTGGACCCACTCCCTTGCAACGTGCATAAACAGTGATTTTATTGATTGTGCCACTTCCACTTGAATCAGCTATCCCGTATAAATCCCTCTGATATACAGTATTTAAGGTAAAGTTAATGGTAATATCGTCATCAGAGCTTGCTTCATCCACATTCTCATAATTGTCTACTGCGGGAGATGCTGTCAGGTTTGACTCATCACCCACAGCGTTTGGTCTTAATGTTTCGGTGGACATTTACCGCTCCTATTCTATAAAAATAAGAGCCACTGAATTAGGCTTTCTTGAAGCTCAATAGGCCGTCCAGCGACTCTTTTAGCGCATCTAGTGTGCGTCAATTATTCTATTTTAGTTCATTTTTTAGGCCAAGCACTAAGAGGAGGTATGTGAGGTTCATCTGGCTTAAAGTGGCCCATCAGACCACCCCATTTTAGCACCCCATCCCATAATATTTGGTTTTCCCATATCATTCTCCTCTCCCTTGATTTTACCACAAGCAATTATATCTAGTCAATTTTAACATCGTGCTGATAGGTTAAGGGTTCTACCAGCTTTAACAAGTCACCCCATGCACCAATTACCTTCTCCCACCTGTAGTCCATAGCAAACTCTCTAGCTCTTTTCACCATAGCCTTTCTATCTGCTTGGTAGGCGTTTTCCAGCGCATCTATAATGCCATCAATATTAGGTAGTGCCTGGAACGAATTTAGAGGAGTCCACCACTTACGAGCAATAGGGACTTTCCACCCTGCAGCAACTAACTCAGCAGACGCAGCAAAGTCAGTTACGATTACAGGAATTCCGCACGCCTGTGATTCAACGGTAGGTATTCCGAATCCCTCACCCATTGATGGTGCGAGAAGAACATCAAAGGCATTGAAGATTTCGTTCATTACAGTATCGGGGAAACCAAGATTAAGTAAGTAGGGATTGGGAAATCTCATCATTGAATTTATGCCAAAGTCAGCTCCCATACCCTGCAAATCTGGCCCCCCGTACTTATTGGTTGGTTCAGAGTGACAGTAGAGCCGTGCATCAGGATGTTTACGAGCAAATGCAGCGAAGGCTTCAAAGTTTTCAGGGAAGCATTTACGGCAAGGCCACCCCTTATTGGCTGCCACCATACCCACCAAAAAGCAATCAGGTGGGAAACCCAGTTTCACTTTAAGTTGCGCCTTATCTACATTAAGAGGATAATATCCTTCAACATCAATACCATGTGGTATGTAATCAGCGTTTATCCCTGCCTTTACTAATTCATCCCTACCGAATCTACTAAAGGCTACTGTCCTGAGTGCTTTCTTCATTCTAACAACAATACCTTGTGGTGCTGGGCTATGGTCTAAAGGAACCCACGGAATCCATTTAACAATACTTCCGTAATCTTCGTGCATTACCCACGTATCCATCAGACTTATTACCAAATCCGCCTTGAAGTGTTGGGCATGGCTGGCAAAGATATCATTACCCCATTCGTGTATTCCTAGTGGGTAATTTACTCTGCCGTTATATTGTATCAATCCCCCCTGTAATCCCCAGAAGGGGAACATCCCCACTGTATGACCTAGCGATTCCAGCCCTGGAGCTAAATGTTTAGATTGAACACCATATCCTGTGGCAGCCCATTCAGCATTCGATTGAATCAATATTCTCATTTAAAAACTCCTTCCTTCCAATATTTACCATAACAATAATATGTTCTACAGAATAATGGTTTCCATTCAGTTCCATGAAGAGAGCAACCGTCTTCAGCTTTGGAAGAACACATCTTATTTCCTGTTCCTACTTTAATAGTAAACCCACGCTTCCTAAGCGTAAACCAATCACACCACATTACTTTATTATGTGGATATTCCTTTAGAGTTAAATCATCGGGATAGTGAATACGGGCATCACAACAAGTTCCCAAACAACTATTACAGGTTTGCCCATTAGAAGGCATGGGATTCTCCCCCATCGATTGCGATACAAGCACCATTAACGAAGCTGGATTTATTAGAGCATAAAAAGGTGACAACAGCAGCCACTTCTTCGGGTGTTCCCAACCGGCCAAGGGGTAGATTATCTGTGTGTTTTTTTAATTCTTCTTTATTCAGTTTAGCCCATCCAGTATCAGGTATCAATATCCCCGATGGAGCTACACTATTAAAAGTAATATCCCGTAATTCAGGATTCATAGCAAGTGTTTTCATTAAACTTATCTCAGCAGCTTTAGCCATATTAAACCACGGCCTACCTCCACCCTCTCTCCCATAAATAGATGCTATGGTAACTACTCTCCCCCATCCCTGTTTCTTCATCACTGGAATAGCCATCATGGTAAAGCGCATCGCTGTCAAGGCGTTTTTGTTATATACATCTAACCATACATCTTCTAATGCTTCTTCCGGTTGTTCCGTTCCCCACCTACCACCACCGCCAACATTGTTTATTAGAATATCCAAGTGTCCCCAATGAGCCATCACAAATTCCCATATCATATCACTATCAACAAGCACATCACCCCTGATAGCTAGGGATTCCACACCCCAATATTTCAGCCATTCAGTAGTTATATCTAGGTTGGGTTGATCTCTGGCACAGATAGCCACATCACAACCTTCCTTGGCTAAGGATAAAGCAATGGCTCTGCCTATACCATGACTACCACCAGTAACAAGGGCGTATTTACCCTTTAGGTTCAGATTCATATTTACCCTGTTCATCTCTCTTGGATAGTATCGGTGTATGAGTAGGCCACCACAAATTAAAGCGGGGGTCATTCCACATAAAGGTTTTCTGGTTAGGGTTAGTAGAATCGTAATACTCTGTTTGCATATAGTGAAGTACACAATCAGTTAAAGCATAGAACCCCGCTCCGTATCTCGGGTGTTTTAATAATTGATAGTGATTTTTATCAGTAATCAAGAATGTCTCTGATTTGCCGAATTCAATATCCGATTCATCGCAATTCACAATATTATAAAACATCTCTCCATAAAAACACTGATATAGCTTCCAACAGTCAGGACTATAATGAATACCCCTGAGAACCCCTTTCTTGGAAGTGGAAATATCATGTTCAATGAAATGATGCCCAAATCTGTAGTATCCGTTCTCATTCCAGGTCATCACATAGTCACCCCTGAAATCAGTAAAGACTTCAGGCTTCAGCAACCACACATCTCTTAGATTAGTTTCGTGTATTTCCATTATCTACCTCCCTAACACTTTCTTTCTAAGTTTATTTTTCCCATGTGGAATAAACTTTATAACATCTGAAGATACTTCAAGAGTTCCTAATTCAATGAACGCTATAGTATCACCCGCCTCAATTTTTTTCTTTGCAAAGCCAATCTGTTTATTCTCTTCCATTTAATCCTCCTCGGGATTTTTTACCCATTCAATAAGATTTTCCTGAAAATCGCCCCATTGGAATTTCAAATCCGTTGGTAGTTTAGACCATCGAATTTCAATATCAGATTCCCTTAAAATACCCTTCTCTTTATTTGATTTCCAAGCTTTTACAGAAAATATTGTTTCACCTGGGAGATAATGATTATCTCCCCCAACTTCAGTCACCTCCACTAATTGTGTTCTAATACTTTCAACTAAATATTTCATTTAATCCTCCGTAACAAAATTAAATATTATAATATCACCCCGTGGGATAGCAATTACCTGCTTTATCACCTTACTCTCCAAGGCACTTGCTACTTTAGGAAGGGCTTTCAAGTAATCTATCACTTCCCCCATATATTCGTCATCTGAAGTAGTCTTTTTTCTTCTTGTATTCATCTTGATTCTCTAAATACCACCGCCATGTCTGCTTTAATCCCTTTAATAGAGAAGTTTGTGGCTCATACCCTAATAGCTTCTTGGCTAATGTAATATCCATAATCCGCTTCTGCACTCCTGTAGGTTTAGACGTGTCGAATTCATACTTAAAATCAATGAAGCTGTGTAGCGTTTCAACAAGTTCCTTTACTGAATACCCTCGACCACTTGCCAGATTAATAACCTGCCCCCCTATATTAATGGCTAACATCATTCCACGTGCAATATCCTCACTATAAGCAATGTCCCTGACAGCAGAGCCATCACCCCACACTATTACGGGGTTATCCCCACGGTGTATCTTGGTCATTAAAGAAGGAATAACCATTGCGTTTTCATCAAAGTTATCACCAGGACCGTAAACATTACAGGGTCTTACTATGGCGAAATTATCTAAACCATATTGCTTATAATAGGTCAGGATTTGCAGTTCCCCCATTCTCTTAGCCCATCCTGGATAAACATCCATCGGCACCCCATCATAAGCATTGGCTTCTGTCAGGATTTCAGATTGAGCATAAGCACCGATAGTAGAAGTATATAATACCCGCTTAACTTTATTTATCCGGCAGGCTTCCAAGACATTGGTATTAGCCATTAACATAGGAACAAAGAAACTGGCTGGCTTCTCAGTAGTTATTTTAGGAGAACCCTTTACCCCCATCAAGTGAAATACATAATCCATATCCCGTGTTATCCACTTGCAATTCTTGAAATCAGTTAAATCAATAATATTGTGTTCTACCCTTGCATCTACATTGATATTATCCAGTGTAGCAATTTTTACTTGTGCGCCTTCATCACATAGGAGCTTAACAAGCTGCCTGCCTATCATCCCCGTACCACCTGTTACTAATACTTTGCTATTTTTGAACATTCCCCCTCCTTGATTTACTTAACCTCACAACATCATCCTCAGCATGATGGGTGGATATCTCCAAGATGACCGCCACAGTCACCCCCTCAAATTCATGTTTCATATTTGGTTGAATGGTTATAGGTCTGGTATAAGGTGCCAGGATATGTCGTTTTCCTTCCACTGTCAAGATAGCGTATCCCTCAATACAGTAAAAGGTTTCCATCTTAGTTCTATGATAATGGTATGAGGATTTAGACCCCTTATCCAATACCAGTAATTTCCCGCAATACTTCTCGTTATTCACAAGAATTATCTCTTCACCCCAAGCCTTATCTATTGTTTTAATCGGCTCTTTTATAGATGATTGTGCTTCCATCTTTCTCCAATTTAAACGGCACATGGGTCAATCCTCTTAATGCCTTCTTAATCTCCTTCTGCTTCTCAGGCTCTGCAAACAACAACATAAACCCTCCGCCTCCAGCCCCTAGTAGTTTACCCCCGATAGCACCAGTTTTCAAGGCTGTCTCGTATATACCATCTACAATAGATGTTGATATTCTATCGGTTAAACTGCGCTTTAATAACCATTCTTCATGCAACAGCTTCCCGAATCCCATATAGTTCTTCCTTTCTAATAGGGATTGCCCTTCAACTACCATATCATACATAGCGGTTAATTCCTTCTTTTTATAAGGTATTTGTTCAACGAGTTTGGAAGCCACGATTGATGCTATCCTGTAAGTGCCTGTATCAAAGAGCATTAAGTAATTTATCAATTCCCCCGATTCTATATGGGATGAAACGGTGGTTTTGTTTCTCTCAAACTCTATATGGCGAAACCCACCATAAGATGACAGGTATTGGTCTTGGCATCCTACGGCTTCCTTAATTGCGAACTGCTCAATATATATTGCTTCCTGCGCTAACTGCTTGGGGGGTATTGTGCTGTTATTTAAGGTATAAAGGGCATTCAGGAGTCCTACTACAAAGGTTGAACTGCTGCCCAATCCTCTTCTTGAGGGTAAATCCTTATCATGGTAAATCTCCAGTCCATCTTCAATATTCAGGTATCTCAATATCTCTCTAACAGCAGGATGCCCTATATTATTGTTACTCTGCACATATTCCATCTGCTTGTAAATGATGCGGGACTTATGCTCAAAATACGGGGGTAAGTAACGACAGTAAATATAACAATACTTATCTATCGTGGTAGCTAACACAGCCCCTTTATTCTCTTTAAACCATGCAGGGTAATCCGTGCCTCCGCCCACAAAGCTGATTCTGAAAGGAGTTTTACTTATTATCACTTTCCCTCCAACTCTTCCGTTGTTGGCAATCTACCTTGCTTTAATATTTCCACCAAACGAGGAACGAGGCATTCTTCATGTGCATCAGCATCCTCTATGATAGTTGCTAGATGGCGAAGCATTGAATTGTTCTTTTTATTTGTATTCATACCCTATCTCTCCAATAATCTAATAGGTCAGATAGCGTTTTCCTGAATGGGATCACGGTTTCCCATCCTGTAGCTTCCTTAAACTTGGTGCAATCGGGTATCTGTAAAGTTACATCTATCGGGCGTAAGCGGGATTTATCTTCCTCAAGATTAACCTCTATATTTGTCAGTTTCGTTAACTCTCGTAACATACTTGCTATAGTCATCGTAGTTTCCCCCCCGATGTTATAAACCTCTCCTGCCATATCCTTGGTAAGTAACCAGTAAGCCCTTACCGTATCTCGGACATCAGCAAAGGTTCTCACAGAGTAAAGATTGCCGACTCGTATAACTGACTGTAACCCCCTTTCTATCATTACTATCTGCTTGGCAAAGTTAGAGCATACAAACACATCACCCCTTCTTGGGCCAGTGTGGGTGAACATCCTAGTCCTAACTACTTTTAAACCGTATGCTTTGTAATATTGGTAGCCAAGCATATCTTCAGCCACTTTGCTTACTGCATAAGGGCTTACTGGTCTGAATGGGTTGGTTTCCTTAATAGGCACTTCACATTTTCTAGGTTGCCCGTAAACCTCGGACGAAGAACAGATGTGAATTAACGGGTTATAATTAGTTAACCTTATCGCCTCAAGTAGATTAGCAGTACCGATCACATTATCTTCCAGCGTCTTAATAGGTGCTATAAAACTGAAAGGTACATAAGATTGCGCTGCTAAATGGAAGATTTTGTCGGGGTCAACCTTTCTAAGAAGTGAAATAAGTGAGGGCAAATCTGCCAAATCACAATCAATTAACTGTATCTTATCAAGGATATGCTCAATATTACTTAGAGGACTGCGCCATCGTCTAGTGCCGTATATCTCAACTTCAGGATGATTCTCTAAGATATAATCAGCCAAGTGAGACCCAACGAAACCTGTGATACCAGTGATTAAAATCCTCAATATAAATCCCCCACTTCTATCAGGATAGTAGACCTATCAGCGTTCAAGGCTTGCTTGTATCTCTCAACTATCATCTCCTCATTATCCAGTTTCACGATATTAATTTTGGGTAGTAAGCATCTCAAGGCATAAGTGTGGTCTTGACAATGTTGTGGACCTGGGTTCAATGGCTCTTTACTACCTATCATGGTTCTGATAATAACTTTAGGATTGAATTGCCCACATGACATCTCACTCATTTTATCCAGATGATTTACTAATTGGTTGGTAGCCATGATTAGAAAGTCCATTCTAGGATAAATAGATATTGGAATGTAACCCGCCATAGCCAAACCGATACTGACCCCCATCTGCATATCTTCTGCTACTGGAAATTCTATCCTTTTAGACATAGGGACATGAGCTTCTTCTAAGGTATTAAACATTATATGCCCTGAATAGCGTACACTTTGCCCGATAAACAAAGTACGTTCATCTTCAGCCAACATTGCCATTGCTTTAATTATTTCTTCTTTGTAAGCCATTATTACCAGATATCTTTGTATAACTTATTTTTTGGTTCTAATAATTCTATTGCGCCATTCACTAAATTCCCAAAAGTACGAAGCTCGGGAGTCCATATGATACATCCGCCATATCCATGTTGCCCTAAATATATCCTTGCCTCACAATTATTGGGGCTACCTATAACAATTAAGCCTAGAAACCCATCTCCTTCTGCCATCTCCAGTCCTTGTAATGCCTTTCCACACTCTTCCCGCCAAATATCTGCCGTAGGTTTAATTTCAATGAGTAAACGCAAATCTATTAATTCAAAATCAGGCAACCAATCACGATAATAACGAGGTTCATAAATAAATTTCACACCTCTCATGGCAAAATGCATTGCCCATTCATGCTCTAATTGACTACGATAAATAACTGGTTTGGCTTTTATAGTTCTTGCATTACTCATTTAGTCCCCTTTTTATGAAAAGATTACATGTTTCCCGCAATTTATATGCGGGAATCCCCTCTCGTAACTATAGCGCACTGTACTATGATAATATTCATTACTCCCCCATGCTTTCTGTGTAGGGGTGTTAGTACTCAATCCATTATCTTCAACTACAAAATAGATGGGCAATTCATTCCTACCCGCATATTTGGCACATTCATGAAAGGTTCCTGTTTCCATTGCCATATCCCCAACGAATACCCATACGTGTTCTATCAAATCCTGTCGTTTAATTGCCATCGCTACACCTACCGCTATCGGTAAGCACCCCCCAACAATAGAGGACGTTATAAACTTGTGTTCTTTAGAATTGATGTGCATACTCCTACCGGCAATAATCTCATTCTTCAACCATTCTTTGTCTATCCCCTTTAAGAGGGCATGATAGTGTGAACGATGATTACTAAAACACCAATCTTCGGGCTTAATATTCCTGAATATCTCAATCAATTCATCCTCGTTGCCACGACTCAGGTGTATCGGTGCTTTGATTTTAGCCGATAGGAACAAGTCTTTTATCTCTTCTTCAAAATCAATCAATTCTTGCTTGTCCATATTCCCTTAACCTATATTTAGTATCAAGTTCACGGGGGGTAGCATATAACATCCCCCTGTACCGCTTAATATCAGAGCTATTGGTAAATCTAATCCCATCTAATAAGTAATCGTCTATTGTATAAGGGGACTTGTAGAGTTCTTCTTCTGTATAGATATCGCACCCGTCCTTATCATTTATGTAGTAATGAAAATCGGGATTCACTTCTTTTATATATTTACTTACCACATTCCAGCCAAAGTGTTCCTCATCATATATCATGTGACCTAATCCAGAGCAATCGAAATCGTGCAAGATAATAATACAGTTCTTGAATCCCTTTAGGACTTGTAGTTCCTTAACTGCCACCCACCTGTCCTTTGCAGCCAATTCAGGGTCATAAAAGTGAGCGTCCAGGAAGAATAATACAGTATCCTTATCCCCACAGATATTGTAGGAATCCACAAAGAACTCTAAAAATTCCCAGCTATTCATTAAGGCAAAGGTTACATTATTATACTTAGCAAGCCTCTGTTTAGCTATTTCGAGATACTTTTCTTTTATATCCATAGTATAAACTTCTTTGAAATTCTGAGCATATAGCTCTACATCAGCACCAATAAACGTACCAGTAGCCACAGCCGTCTTGATATTGAACTTATCCCGTAGTTTCAGGATTTGTTCTGTTGCAATCCTATCTGTCCAAGACATTACTCTCTCCAGAAACCAAGTATTCTTCCCAACTAAATGAAAACGGGATGTCGGCATAATTATCCCTATATTTACCAAACTGCTTAGGGAATTCCCCCCTACCTAATCGGATATAAGTAGCCCTGGGACTGTGATAACTTATATTCAATGCCTCTCTTGCCTCATCTTCATTATGTGGTGTTAGAACAGGGATACCTAACATAGTCATAATCGGAACATCAATCAGGGTATGATGAGTCGGCCCGTCTGTCTTATAAGTCAACCCGGGCCCCGCACCAATTAAAGTAACCGGCACCTTATTATCACACAGATTAACCTTTATCTGCTCAAAGCAACGGTAAATAATAAAGTGTGCGATAGCAAACGCAAACACCTTCTTACCTGATAACGATAATCCCGTAGCCACATTAATTAGATTCTGCTCGGCTATCCCCACATTAAAGTATCTTTCAGGCATATCAGCCTTGAATTTAGTCAGACCCCACGCCCCCATATCAGCAGTTAGAAAGACTACATCTTTATCCATCAATGCTGTATTATAAAGCTCTTCAAAGAACGCATCCCTAATATCCATGTAAGCCCCTCAGCCCCCTATACGGGCGTTTTCTTCTATATACGTTACCATTGCCCTTGCCACTGGCTTTAAGTCATCTAAGTCTCTACTCACTAAATCAAGCCAGCATTGATTATATTTCTGGGAGTTCCTATCGTTCTTAATATCATTCCAATTAATATCCACATGCACATTTCGATTGATACCATAATCTCCATAAAGTATTTTAAGAAGTCCTGCTATCATCATTTCCCGATAAACAATATATTTGGAATTCCCTTGAAACAATGGAGCGAGATATTCACACCATTTTTTTGTCCACACAGGGTTAGGTTCGTGCATATTCAATCCATCTTCACTGATATAGCAGATTTCATGTTCATTCTTTGTCCTACCCCAATTCTGAGCACCATCGGTATATAAGACAAACAGATCATCTTCAAAGGTTTTCTTCCTTGAAAGTATCTCCCTGTCCCAATTAGGATATAAACCCGTCATATCATCAGGTAGTACCCACAGGAAATCATAGGATGCTTTTAGAAAGTATTCATGCTGTGCATTGAAGATATTAAGCCAGCTTCCCCTTCCCCACTCTATCTCGGTATATATTATCCTTGGGAAGTCATTAAGAATAGGGTGATATAAAGCCCTTTGATTCTTATCAATTACAATCTGTATATCAAAGTTCCCTTCATCGGCACAGGTCAGGTAAAGTTGCTCTATCATTTTGTAGAGTTCAACCAGTCTGTTCCTTGATGGTATGGATACTAATATCACTTGGTACACTCCAGATTCAACGAAACCAGACGACTGCAAATCTTATAACCAGAGGAATCGACTTGGGGATCAAATCTACCTAAGACTTTAAACCCTACTACCTCCAGTTCTCTTTTTAAGCTAGACTCCGTAAATCCCCAGTGATGTATTTGATTTAGGGGGGCATTATGTTTACCGTAAATGAGTTCAAGAATTAAATAGCTTTCAATGCCTTCGCTTAATAATTCGGTGAGAACCATCATGTCGGGAACAGCTACACGGAGTATACCACTCTCTTTCAGCCAATCGAAAAACTTAAACAAGACTAACCGTGAAGTATCCAAGTCTAAATGTTCAATTATATGCGAGGCATAAATCACATCCACAGAACCTCTTTCAAACTCCATGCCCTCTATCCTGCCAACCATATCAGGGGAAAGTGATTCATCGCAATCTATATTAATGTAGCCCTCTAAATGGAGTCTGCCACTACCGACATTCAATTTCATTTAGTCCCCCACAAATTTAATGATATAAGTTCACCATTCACTGTGCGCCCCGTTCTTTCGTTGCGGGGTTCAAATTTCCCCACTACTCTTAAACCAGACCTGGCTAGTTCCGTTCTCAATGTTCTTTCGGTATACCCCCAATGATGCCTCATCGAATCACCAAATACCCCACCCCATGTCCAGAAAAACAAATATTCATCAATACAGCCTTCCCCTAAAAGCCTACCTACAACTTCCATATCGGGAACACTGATATACCATTTGCCATCCTGTTTAAGCCATGTTTTAAAATTACGTAATACCTTCCTCGCTGTCATTAAAGGGAGATGTTCTATCACGTGAGAGGCATAAATTTCATCCACTGAATTAGGAGAAAAGTTCATCTCCTCGATCCTCTCGCACCTATCAGATTTATATTGGGGGTCACAGTCAATATTAATATATCCTTCCAAATACTCCGTCTCACAACCGATATTAAGTTTCAAGCTCCCTCCTGGCTTGTTCTAATTCTTCTGCAGTAGGTAATTTATTATGCCACTCTAATTTACCCTCCATGAAAGATACACCCTTACCCTTGATAGTGTCGGCAATAATAACATAAGGTGTAATAAACCTTTTCCCCTTTACCTCTTCAAGAAAATTAACTAACCAAAAAATATCATGTCCGCTAATCCAATCGGGGTTTCCACCATAAACCGACCACCCAAATGCCTCCCACTTGTCTTTTAGTGGTTCAAACCCGTTGCAATCTTCTGTAAAATCCGTTACGCATTGTTTGTTCCTATCTATTATAACCGTTAAGTTACTTAATTTATGATGTGCAGCGAATTGAGCAGCTTCCCATACCGATCCTTCATAGCATTCCCCATCACCCATTAAAACAAACGTCTTATAATCTTTATTATCCATCTTGGCTGCCAGTGCCATTCCCGCACCTATCCCTAATCCCTGCCCTAATGAGCCAGTACCTATTTCAATTCCTGGGATTTCTTTATTAGGATGTCCTTCAAAGATGCTCCATTCGGTGCAGTAATTCTCTAGTTCTTTCTTATCAAAGTACCCCACATCAGCAAGTAGCGGATATAAGGCTAGTGTAGTATGCCCCTTGCTCATTATAAATCTATCCCTATCTTCCCATTCAGGATTCTGAGGGTCGTATTTCATAACCCCACCATAATATAGGGCTACCAGAATATCCATACATGAGAAAGAACCACCGATATGACCCTTCTGTGCTTGAGCCATCAACTCCAACGATTGCCTTCTTAGATATTTAGCTTTAGCTTTTAAGTCCATTCCAGACTATCCTTGCGAATTCCAAATCTTCGGGTGTGTTAATATCTATAGCTTCTAATTTAGATACAAATAAAAGCCCGCAATTCATTGGGTTAATTCTCTTCTTTGCCGAAAGAGCAAACTTAGTTCTCACCGCATAAAGCCCTGTGGTTTCATAAACCAGCATAGGCATATCCTGACTATTGGGAATAACCCCTTCTACAAGATAGGCGGGTTTACTATCAAACCACTGATAAAACGGTTCTTGATATACAGCGGTTATACTATCAACCTCATTTTCTAACATAAAATTAACTGCCTTTTCAATGGATTCAGGTTTAAGAAATGGGGCAGTGGGCATAACTTGGACAATGATATCAGTATTAGGATAGTTAATCGCTGCCCAATATATCAGTTCATCTCCGGTTACACTTGAAGCTGTGAGTGCTGGCAGTCGTTTCAGGGGGGTTGCCCCCCATTTCTTCCCCACCTCTAATATCACATCCGAATCACTATCAATTATCACTTCATCTATCGCTGTGCTTACAATGGCCTTCTCTATCGCATGACAAAACAGGGGTTTATCTCCCAATACTTGTATATTCTTATCAGGTATTCTTTCACTCGTACCCTTAGCATGAATTACCGCTATTACTTCACCCATCTAAACCATCCTCCTCCCTACAGCATCACAGATATGCTCTAATCTGGGTAACAATTCCTCAAACTGAGTAAAGGATAGTGCCTGCTCTTTATCGCATAGTGCTTCTTCAGGGTTAGGGTGAACTTCTATCATTATCCCATCAATACCTAATCCAACTGCTGCCTGTGCCACTTCAGGTACTTGCCGGTTAAGCCCCATGGCATGAGAGGGGTCTAATACTATTGGCAGATGGCTGATTTCTTTTAATAACGCTGCCGAACAAACATCCAAAGTGAATCGGGTTTGTGGCTCAAATGTTCTGATACCTCTTTCGCATAAAATCACCTTATTGTTTCCTTTACAAAGAATGGCATCAGCAGCTTGTAAGAACTCTTTAATCGTAGCCATGAAACCACGTTTAAGCAAAATGGGTTTGTTTTCCTTCCCGCACTGACTCAGGAGTTCCAGGTGATACATTGCTTTACTTCCTACCTGTATAATATCCGCAACATCGATTACTTCATTTATATGGGTTAAATCCTTCACTTCAGTTATAATCAACATCCCGTATTCTTTCTTCACCCGCTCCAATATTTTAAGCCCATCGTATCCCATCCCCATGAAATGATAGGGTGAAGTGCGTGGTTTGAAAGCCCCCGCACGAAAGACTTTGACCCCACGATTACATAAGAACTCAGCAGTTTCCATAATCTGCTCTTCTGATTCTATGGCGCAGGGGCCAGCTATCATTACCGTCCTTTTATTGCCAAACAGAATACCATCACCCATATTTATCACAGTATTCCCCGTTTTACGTTTACTTAACAATTCATGGGGTTTGATAATCAACAATCACTCCTAACAGATTTAATATCTTCGTTAATTGATTACTACCCAAGTAACTCCCCATAACTACAGTATCAACCTCAATATTGCTTAACAACAAGGCTGAAATAAGATTTATCCCACCATCAATATGTATCGGAATCTCAGGATAAGAATGCTTGAAATTGCATATCTTTCTAATCACACTGTAATTGAAATCCCCGCCACTAACTCCAGGCTCATGTGTCATGAACATAACGAAATCAAAGTACTTTACTAATCTCACCAATTCCCAGCCATCCGTTTCAACGTTAACCGCTACCCCTAAATATCCCTCTACATTCTCCCTGATATACCCCAATCCTTTACCAAGACTAGCTTCAACGTGAACACAGAAATAATCAGAGGATTTAAGTTGTATTTGAGATAAGAAATCAAGGGGAGTATCCCATGAAAGGTGAACATCGAGAGGTAGATGAGTGGATTGCCGTATTGTCTCAAGCCCTTCACAGCGTAAGGGGGGTATGTCATAATGTATCATATCTAAACCCCAACCACTTGCCTGTTTAGCATCTAATATAGGTGTAAGGCTAGACATTATGGAATAAGAAATCTTAGGCAGCTTCATTGTATTCTCCTAAAATATAATCGGCAAATTCCCTGAACGCCCCCTCACCACCATTCTTCTGGCAGATATAATGAGCATCACCCGATACTTCGTTCATACCATCGTTGGGAATGGCAGCCAACCCCACCACTCTCATAATACCGATATCATTCAAATCATCCCCGATATAGGCTACTTCACTTGTTTTAAGTTTTCTTTCCCACAGGATTTCGCTAAGTTGTTCCACTTTATCTTGAACACCAATATATACCAGAGAAATACCAAGGTCTTCCGCCCTGCGCTTGACTATCTCAGTGGATTTACTGGTCATAATACAAACTTCTATCCCAGCCCGCTGCAACAACTTAATCCCCATACCATCCTTAGTATTAAACCTCTGCAATTCCAACCCACCAGCCGAATAGTAAATGCCCCCATCAGTGAGAGTGCCATCTACGTCAGTAATGACTAATTTAATCTTAGAAGGCATGATGTTTCAATATCGCCAAGACACCTTCCCCTTTATCTATTCTCTCCATAATATCTTTCTCAGACTCCTTTTCTTTTAAAACAAACCCTATGACTTTAGATTTCAAGGATTGGGGTACAACCACTACCCCGTCACTATCCCCAACAATCAAATCACCGACATTGATTTTAATGCCATCCATCTCAATAGGTTCTCCTGCCGATACAATCCTACCACGACCCCCTATATCTCTTGGCGTGTAACCTCTTGCGAATACAGGCGGGGAATCAGATAATAAGGAGCTATCCCTGGTTAACCCGTCAATCACTATCCCTGATAACAAAGTCCGCTGTGCAAGGCGATACATTAAACTGCCGAAGTAAGCAAAGAACGAACTACCTTGGACGCAAAGCACAGACCCCACGGGTAAACCACAAAGATAACTCAGCCCCAGGTGTAAATCATCAGGCTTGCGAGGGGCATATCCATTATGAGCCTCAACCTTTAAAGTATGAGCTTCCCCCATGCAAAAGAGAGAGGAGTCGTTCATGGTAAAACCGCTTACAACCTGGTTGGGATACCCCAAACTATCCAGCGCATCAGAGAACAGGGCAGTCCAGAATCTATCCAATGATACCCTCCAACTTAACCCGTTCAAACACTTCCAGCTTACCCCCCTTAGTAGCATTATAGATTTTACGCCCATCTTTCTCAAAGGCTTCCTTTGCTATCTCATAAGAGTTTATAACAATCTGATACCATTTGGCATACCACTCAATAGGATTACCGCCAGGGATAGGCGTTGTTTCCACATAACCATAGAAGTGAGATTTAGACATATCAGGTGCTTCATCCAATCTCCAATCACAATCGCATCCCAGAAGATAGATTTCTTTAAACCCCATATAATATGCTATCGGAAGACAATAATCTATAATGATTGAACCCCCGCTATCTAAACCTTGAGTTGAAATCAGATCAAGATTGATGCTCTTTATCTTCTCAACGGAATTCCCTGATTTCTTTAAATAGTAATTGGTATTTTCAGGAAACCACTTTTCGCCATCAGTCTTAAAATCTTCAGGGAAAAAGTTGGTTGTTTTTGCTTCCCTTATTTTCCCTTTAACCTCAAGTAACATACCAGGACAATTATCACCTAACCATATTATTGTATCTTCATTGCAATAATACCGTGGCTTTATAAGTTTAAATTGGGGATATAACGGGAATACAGGGGACATAAATAGAATCTCATTTTTAAGAAGAGTTAAATCCTGTTCAAGTAATGAGGGGCCAGTTCCCAATATGAAACATCTCTCCCCTTTGTATATATCTTTTAATTCTGTTATATCACCTATCACTTCCACTCACCTTTTACACCTTGAGTTACAGTCATAATATCCTTGTCATCAAATGGCTGAAGAGGGGACATTCTTTTATTTAGTATTTGTCCAGTACCTATCGGGGGTAATGTCCACAAAGAATCCAATATTCTCCTATCATAAGCAGGCCCATACCTGTCATATAAGCGGTGCTCACCACCCCCTACAGAATTACCCACCTCCTCAACCTGCGCTGTCTTGTGTAATATCCCTGTCCCCCCGAATTCATAAACCCTCATCCACATATCTAAATCCCAGTATAGAGCAACAAACCTATTATCAATCCCACCCAATTCCGCCCACAATCTACGGCTCATTATAGGAGCAATGGGGGCAAGGGGTGAAGTAGGTTGCCATACATAGTAACGCATCGCAGGCAATGCTCCCTCTGATATATCCACTCCATTCAAAACATACCGATGGGATATTATGGTTTTCCAATCATCCACCTCTGTATATTGTTGATAAACTTGCGCTATTGCATCATCTATAAATATCTCATCATCGGCTATTGGGATAATCAATTCACCCTTAGAACATCTAAACGCTATCTCCATACACTGAACTGGTTTCACGTCTGTTTTGATGTGGAACATATTATCAGGCATTTTATAGTCAGGTTCATTAGGCCCGACTATAGTTAAATCAAAATCAATATTACTCTGAGCAATGGATTCATATAAGCCCATCCACCTTTCAGGTCTTATCCCTGGGCCGAAACAACTTAACCTAACCATTCCCCACCTGTTTTAATGTGCTTCCAAATAGAGTGTCCTAATGCTTCATAATCTCTACCAAGAATCTCGTCCATTGCCCTGGTTACTCCAACATGACCGGCATTAGGATTTGTAGGATTGTAATAATCGTGTCCACACATCACTCCACCTATTTTTAATTTAGGCATCCACGCTAAAATATCGCCCCTGACACATTCATAACGGTGGTCGGCATCAATGAATACCAAGTCTAATATTTCATCCTGGAAGATTTGAGCAGCAGTTAATGAATTCGTATACAAAACATGAATTGGGTTTTGCCATAATCCCAACTCAACCATATTGTTTCGGAAAATACGGAATACATCCCTCTCATTAGCCTCTTCATAAAACCCGCTGATACCGCCCCAATGGTCTACACAATACAGATACCCATCAACGGATTGAATCTTCTCTCCCATAATAGAAGCTGAGTAACCCTTCCACGAACCTACCTCAACCACTTTCATTCGTGGTTTAAGGATTTCAGTTATGATTTGTTGAAGGGCAATGGCATCATGTGGATGTAATGCAGCTTCCTTGCTTAATTCAAGCATCCCCTGTCCAACCATTTGGCGAGAAACCGCCGTAAATTCTCATTGTATTCCTCCCAGAACTTCATTTGATCCCCCTGAAGCCTGGTGGGGGATTCAACATGATAAGCAGTGCTTAAACCACAATATATTATCCCCCACCCATTCTTTAAAAGGGTAAGGCATGTATCAGTGTCGTCAAAACTGCGCCACGGTATATAAGTATCAAAGTCAAGCGCATTGGCTAAAGCCTGTTTACGGAAAAATCCAATAGAAAAGTTTACAGCAGAAACACTTGTGACATGGGTGTGTCTATGGGCTGATTCCCCAATACCAACATGGCTAGGGAGGGAATTGAAAAAAGCTATCCCAGCGTGCCAGATTAAGCCGTTCATATTGAGCAGTTTAATACCAACAAGCCCAATCCTACCATCATTCTGTATGATTTGGAGTGGTATTTTGTACCATTCTGGCTCTACTCTGGAGCTATTTGTATGAGTAACAATTATATCAGTAACAGCGTTATCTATTCCTAACTGCCAGCAATGATTGCCATCTCTAACTTTATCAGGTCTAAGTAAGGTGACATTATCGTGCTCTTTAACAAAAGAATCCAGATACTGTGGGGTTAAATCAGTGGAATCATCAATAATAATCAAGTGAAAGGGCATATCTGTATGAAGATATAATGCCTTTAATGCTTCTATGGTGAGTTCAATCTTGTTGTGGGTTATCATGACAACATCGAACTCGGGCTTTGGATATCTTGGTGTGTCGTGAGCCATTAAATACTATAATACTATAACAATATTTAATTTGTCAAGGGGTTTTTACGGATACTCATGGAATCCTACAAAGAAGTCTAATGTAGCATTATTTGTTGCGTTCTTACCTTTAACCCAGACTTTATCAGTACCGCTAGTTAATCTCGGCAATCTAACGTCATCCCCTGGAATACCCTTTTTAGCATCAGTTAACATTATATCGGTATATTGCCCATCAGTTTCGTTTTGGTCTACCACCGCAGTCCCATAAATAAACCTCATAACCCAATCAGTTGAATTGCTGGATGCAGAAACCATTATCCTGCGTATATCAAATAAAGTATTACCTGGTATTGAGGGGGTATCATCAATCCCTAAAACCTTAGCTTCATCATCAGTATCACTACCAAAATCACCACTACCACTAATACAACGAAATGGTGTTAATCCAGTCTCAAGTGCCCAATCATCCCCGCTCTGATTGCCTGACTTACCAACCCATCGCTCTCTGGAATGAAAATGTTCATCATGTCTTGTTTGAAAATCCCGAGATGCTTCTAGTGAATCGGTGGAGCGGTTAAAATCATCAGCAGCCGAAATAGTCAAAGAATCCAGAAGGGTCTGGACTTTTTTGGTTAAACTAGGGCCACCAATATGTATACCCATTAATTATTTCACTAACCTTTTAATAATCTCGCATTTCCTAAGTGGTATTTCATGTATACCTCCATTTGGTTGCGTTATAATGATGCGATATTTCTGCATCGGATAGAGCTTTACTGTAAACCCACACCTCACCTATATTACCATCCAAGAAAATGTCACCTTCTGCACTCGTTCCACCTATAGCTGCCACATGACTACCCGCTGTGTATGGGTCGCCATCTGTTCCTGCCACACCACCAGAAATCTCCACAGCATCTTCATAGAAATAGCCTTTTGTAGTTCCAGTTCTATCCCATACCGCCGCTATATGATGCCACGCAAGGTCATTAAGACCTGTCGCATCAAGATTAGTTACCCGTATAATATCTCCATTTCCAGCAGCGTTTCTCATCCTAAATTCGTATACACTAGTAGAGATTGAGGTCATAATTCTGTAGTTCATGGTAGTAAAACCGCTAACTTCTTTAGAGATGAAGTAAGGAAAACTATCAGGCTGGTTAGCAAGGGTGACATCCAGCTTTACCCATACAATAAGGGTTAAATTACCTGTGATGGTAAGTGAAGCGTCTGTGCCGAGGTCAATGAAGTTGCCTTCGCCATCGAATAAATACCCGTCAGGACTCCACAGGGCACCAGTAACCGTACATAAATGCCCGAATGGGTCTACTGAACGGAACTTACCGCCCTTGAGTTTATGCAGAGGGAGGTAGAGAACAAGCCCGTCTAACAGAAAATCATCAGGAGCAAGTCCATCAGAAGCAGCATATTTGTATTTCGATTCGGCAAGAACAGCTATCCCGCTTTCACGAACATCAAAGTCTTTATAATGCTCTAAGGCAATACCGTCTACTACAGTTCGCATAACAACTCCCTTAGAGCAACTCGTAAACTACTCTTACACCATAAGTATTCCCATTCGCATTAGGCCATTCCAAGTCTATATCATCGTTTTCCTTGAATTCGTAACCACCCCCAAAGGGAACCACTAGGTCAGTTGGTGTACCTGCAGCCATATCCCTTGAAAACAAGACTGTATCGTGCTTGGCATCATCTCCTGCATCAACTGTTACAATAAAAGTTCCTGTGGTTGGGGCTGCTGTAAGATGTAAATCAACACGCAAAAGCCTGAATACTCCGCTTGGATTGGTAGCTAAAGCTATTGCCCCAACGCCAGTGCCCTGACTAACCGTTGGGTCATTTCTAACCTTTCCAATAACATTAGAGCCAGCGTCTAAACTTACATTCCGTATTGCTGCGCCTATAGTTATACCCATATTATTTTAATCCCCCGCTCCTTTTATCCAGTTTATCTCAGCCGTGGCAGCCGAAAGTGCCGTTAATGAAATGTAAGTTACTCCTGGATTCAAGTTGAAGGCATATTCAGTATCTGCCCTTAATCGACCTGATTCTGGCCCCGTTAATGCCGTTGATGCTGAAGCATTATGTCTAATTCTCAAAGCTACGTTAGGGCTATAAATTATTGCCCCAATATTGCCCGAGGGAACATTGGCTGTTCCTGGTTCACCTAATACTATTACTAAAGTTGTACCGTGCCAATCCATAACGGATTGAGCACCTAAAACAGTGGCACGTCCGCCACTAGGTCTTATCGCTGCCATATTAAACTCCTTGCATCAGTGATGTTACACCAATGATGATGCCACCTATCCCCATAATACCCGTACCTATCTTTGCCGTTAGTAAAAAAATAGGTTCTTTATGTATTACTTCTAAGACAACCGAACCCGCTAGACAAATGACACCGATTGTGGCTATACTCCAGCCAAACATAATCATTTCTTTCACTCTCTGTAAGGGGGTGGGGTTTTTTCCCACCCCCTACTATTATCATCTTATCCTGTGGTATCAAAGTAAAAGGTTGTGCCGAATATTCTGGCATATAACCGAGGTGTACCCCCAGTTACTGTAATCTGTAACTCACCGTTGTTACTTAGTGAAGGGGCTGCCACCGCTCCTGCTGGATTGATGGTAAAAATACCACCAGTGGATGCATCAAATTGGGCATCTGTCTTCATGATTCCAGCAGCACTCCAATATAGATTAGTAGTGTCCTCTTGGAATGTAAGGGTTCCCCCACTATCTCCAGCAAGAACAATCTTAGTACCGTTCGCACCTAATCTTGTTAGGGTAGATGGTATTGCTGTGCTTGCTGTCAACTCACCTTGAATGGTGAGATTGTCATCCGACTTTAATACTCCCGCTGCATCCCAGTATAGATTTACATCCTCTGCCCAGATAACCGTTCCACCACTGCCTGCACTAAAGGTAATTGTAGTACCTCCGGCACCGAAGTTCTGATTGCCTGTAGAAGTAATATCACCAGTAAGACGAACAGCACCTGAAACAAGTAGAGCACCACCAACGGTAGCACTACCAGGAATTGTAAAACTATCCCCGCCATCCAACGCTAATTCATCAGTGGCTTTGCGATACATAATAATATCGCCCTTACCGCCATTAGCTAAGGATGTACCAAAACTAACACTACCCCCCCTGATGTGGAAGATTCCCCCCGCGCTGTATCTTCCTCTATCTCTCGTATTTATACCCACTTTAAAACCTCCTCACTTATTCGGTTTGATGGTCGGGTTGCGCCATCAAAAAACATTGCGGAGCACCCTCACTTTTAAGGCATCCACCCAATCGTCCGACTTGCCACTCCACATAAAAGGGGCTTACGCCACACTAACTTTTTGAGCTTTCTTCTTTTTCCTCTTAACTTTAGGAGTACCACTCCATTCTGAGGAAAGTACCACCGCACCTTTGGGATGCCTATCACTCTGTAAATGTCTCTGGTAATTCAGTTCTTCCATGAACTTTTTACCGCAGGTGCAATGAATTATACCGCTTTCCCCCTTGACCTCATCAAGAAAGCCATACGTCAGTAACTTTTCATCATTCCGACACCCTGCCAGTTCAAAAACTTCACCAGCTTCAAGGTCATACCCATTGTAGTTAAAAACCCTTTTAGCCTTAACTTTCATGTATTCTCCTTTTAATCTACGCAATCAGCCCAATGTGCACCAGCATCAGCAGAAGTTGCCTTGACATCAAAGAAACTTCTCACCTCTACCACATCAGTAGTGGCATCCTCAAGACGATATCTCCTGATAAACTGTGCTCCACCCCCCGTCATTGGTCGCCACACAAAGGTATATCCTGCAGCTGGCGTTAACAGTGAAGCTACTGGGGTAACGTAAAGCAACACTACATCATCATCCCAAATCGCCTGCATACTTGTAGACGCACCTTCGTTAGCTGATTCGTAAACACCACCTACAGTATAGAACTTGCTAATCCCCAATGCCCTTGCCAGCAAATCCTCGGTAACAATACCCGTCTGGGTATACTTGAAGATATCCATCAAGTCTGGATGCCTTACGAGCCTGTCACGGACAATCTTACCCCCAACCATTACGTTGGGTTCTCTACCGATTAAATCCACGATAGCCCTCTTGGTTGTCAGGATATCATCAATCGGGTCTGAGTTGGCAAAATCACTCCACTTAGCGTTAATCGTGCCAGTAGTTGTCCAGTTAGAAGAATTGTTAACTACTGTAGAAAACTCACGCTCTCGCCTCATCATTGCCTTATCAGTCAGGTATATTACTGCGTCCCTATCCATATCATAGGGTGCATCGGCATTAAGCCTTATCTCGTCCGGAATTAACTTACGAAGCGCAAAGCTCCGACAGAAAAACGTAGTTGTGTTATCAACCTCCCAACCGCTAGATTTAGCCACTGTGCCAGGGGCACGTTCACCCATTTCATCCCTGAACCAGAACGCCTTGGTATAAGTTGGAACGATGTCTGATTGTTTATTCACAGGAACAATCGGGAAAATCTTCTCCGCAACATAGTTATCATTACGATACGCTATGCTTAGGTTGGTTAATAGTGCATTTACATGCACATCACCAGTATCCGGTCTATTACCTGCCATATTTTACCTCCTTAATTAAACCTTGTTTCACTCTTATTTTTATGTGTCGTTGTAGTAAATCCACTTCTCTATTGCCATTTCTACATATTCACCTGAACCGCCTGATGTGGTAAGAGCCTGCCCCAATATTTTACTAAGACCGAACTCTCCCTTAATAAGACCGCCTCCTGCATCTGTTGAGCTAACGTAATCACCCACAGTCACACCGGCAGATGTAATAGCCTTAACATGTCCGCCAATAGCAACTTTAAGTGCCCTGTCTCTACCCGCTGGTTTATTTAACTGAATGCCAATCACATCATCAGCCGTACCCACCGCCAGTGTTCCGTAACCAGAATTAACGACCCTTACGCAACGGTACTGATAATCCGAAAGGTCAGATTCAGCTTTTATTGTTATCACTAATTGTTCTTGTTCAGTTGCCACTTATTTACCTCCTATTAGTTTATGGACTCCAGTACAAGGACTTGCCCAGAATTATCTCTATTAATTCACCCGAACCACTGGCCGAAGTAACCGCCTGCCCAATAATCCTTGGTGCGCCATCATCACTTTCACCCTTCTTTACAGAACCACCACCAAACGGTGAAACATGATCACCTACAGCAACAGATTCACCAGCATAAACCTTGGTATACCCATCAATGCAAATCTTCAAAGCCCTGTCTCGACCACCAGGCTTGTTTTGCTGAATACCAATGGCATTATCAGTAGTGCTACCCGTAGATAGAGTCCCATAACCAGCATTCTGCACCCTTACGCAACGATATTGGTAGGGGGACAAGTCGGCCTCGGCTTTCATGGTGATATTCATTTGTTCTTGTTCAGTTGACACCTTTAACCCTCCTCTCTTGTCGTTGCTACGCTCTTAGTAGCCTCCTTCTGGTGTTCCGCATAAAGTTCGGGGTTATCCCTGAGAATCCTATCGGTAGCAGCGAATTTATCCTCACCCTTTTCAACTGCTTCCTTAATCATCTTCTCCAACTTGCCCCCAGCAGAGTTCTCGTCAGGAGTAGTTTTACCCTTCTCTTTGTAGAGTTCGGATTCATCCAGCCTTTTCTTTTGCGCCTTCTCACGCTCAACAACCTTGCCAAATGTTTCCTCTGGTAGTTTTTCGGCAAGCTCCTCAAGATAGGTTATGGTTTCATCTTTATCACCATCCAGAGACTTGGCAATGTCCTCAACCTTGCGCCTCTTATCAGATTTCTCCAGGTCCGCAACTCTAGCCTCAGCTTTTTCAACACGCTCCTTGAGTTCATCATTGGCTTTCTGTAAATCTACCTTCTCTACCTCTTTATCCTTTTCCTCTACTTTTTCCTTTATTTCATCGGACACTTCTTCTTTATCCTCCTTTTCTGCGCTGCCACTTAATATTTTTTGCAGCAATTTAACGACATCATTAAATTTTGTGAACTTACCAAGGATATTTAATGCACCCTTAGCAGCGTTCTTCTCGTGTTCGTTTGAGGCTTTTTCAATCTCTTCGCCTATTACCTCTTTGTCATCCATATGTTCTCCTCCTTCGGATTTGAATAGTAAGAATTTACGTCTATTAGCAGGTTTACCCACAAGGCTCACTTCCTCAACATCAATATCACTCAAAACGTGTATTCCCTGCTCTTTCATTTATCGACCTCCTAAATTAAAAAAACCAGACGGTTTGGATTGTCTCCAAAGCACATCTGGTGTGTCTACTGGTGCGTCTTAGCGCATCTACTTATTCAATTATCAGAATTATACCACACCCAATATTATGGTGTCAAAATTAAACCAGTGCCCTACCGCCAGCCATTAATTTAACGGTACTATTAAAGTTAAAAGTATGATAGGATTTGCAACGCCAGCACTTTATCACTACTATACCGCCCTGAGCATCCATATCAAACAAATGAGCATTACATTGGAAGATAGCTGTCCCCATAATAGGAGCTAAAGTATTGCATCTGACTTGTTCTAATATTAAATTCATGTTCTATTAGCAGTTCCCCTTATTGAGAATCCCGTAAACTCTCCTTTCTTAACCCCCTCCCATACAACATTATCACCACAGAATGTAACCATAACCCACGAACCTTTCTTAATGTTCTCCATATCAACTTGTGCAATATAGCTCTCCACTACAAAAACATCGGATTCTTTGTGGGTATGATTACTGAAAATGGCTTGAGAGTCTTTCATAAATTTGTGAGCCGACCTTTCTATCTCTGCTGCTGAAATTGTATCATCCTGGCTATCAACAGTATCTGGTTCAAGAACAATACCATAAACCAACCGCTTCTCTTCATCCACTTTACAAATTTCAATAGTGGTATCATATACGCTCTTCTCTGTCCCGTGTTCCTGCCCTCCCTTAATACTATTACATGGCAGGCAACATACAACCATATTTCCCGCAGTATGCTTACCACCCTTTGCCATTGAATTAATATGGTCAAAACCCCTTGGGTCGGCAGGGGAAAATCTAGGGGTTTCCACTTTTTTATGGCAATAATTACATAACCCCTTTGCCTTATCATATATCCCCATTAACTGTTCCTTTGTAACATCGCCTTGTGACAACCAATTGTAACGTTCTATATAAACAGACTTCTCGGTTTTATGCTCATCTATCCATGCCCTAGCCTCACTCATCGTAAATTTATCTTCAGGAAACAGATAAGTCCCTATTTCCTTATCATCCCCGCAATATAATGCCTTTATCCCTTTCGCCCTATCAATATCAATCGTGGCTGTTATCTTGCAATCGTTTACAGGGATTCTAACAAATCCCTCTGTGATTTCAGGCTTGGAAATCTCCTCCATAATGGCATCCACATGAACATCAATGGCATCGGGTGTATCTTTTAATATGACCTCATCTTTCTGGGAACGGGATTTACCCCCTGCATACCCTGAAGCTCGATGCAATATCTCCTTTCTTAACGTCTCCGGTAGATAACCCACGGCAGCTTCTAATAATTCACACCGTTTTTTCCAGTAATATTCCGTCTTCTTTTCTATATCCATTAATTTCTCCTTAAGGCTTTGTCAAACTCAAATTTAAAAAACCTGATTAACTTCCTACCGCCTTCTTCCTCCCACGCCCTTTTAACATAGAAACGCCCCTTCATACCAGCTATGGATTGTCTAACTATATCATTCCAGGCTAAAGCCTTTGCACTTCTGGGGAAGATTCTACCCTTACCAATAAAAACACCTGTTCCAAACTCCACAAATCTAGCGTATAATTTATTAGTACCAATAACACCTTCAGTCCCATCATGTGAAACCCTGTGTGTGAAACTTGCCCTGAGTTGTCCGCTAATTCCAACAGGCGTTCTCTTCTTAACCTCGCCCTCAAAGTAAATTACAGCATTGGTCATGCCCTTTTTAAGAGCAATAGTAAATTTAGTTGCCCCTAACTTTCTTTTAAGTTCAGCTAATCCTTCCACTTCTATACTTACATTCATCTTATACCTACCACTGCGCATCGGCAGCCTGGATGAGGATCAGGAGGTGCATCATACCCACCAGGGAAGCTCTCATTCATATTTACAATCACTCCATCCAAATCTTCACATATCGGGCAGGCATTAGCCTGTCCATCCAGCCATTGCTTTTTGGCGATACCACCTTCTTTGTATAACTGTAACGAACCCTGGCTATAGGCTCTTATAGTTTCTGTCTGAGCTATTAACTTGGAACGCCAAGTCTTAGCATCTGTAAGGACAGCCCCCACCCTCTTGGCTAATGCGTCCTTTCCTTCACCCAAATTCAGTCCTGTAAGTAATGCGCTTTTTAATTTCTTCTCCGTTGTTTTATTTATATCCTTGGCTAGTTTTAAACTATGTTCCCTGACAAACTGTTGTGCTTTAGGATTTTGCAGCGTCCAATCAACTATCTGTTCCCCTAATTCTTCCTGCGCTACACCAGCTCCCAATTCCATACTCCTACCCAAAGGTTTCTCTATTGCTCTGGCAAGTTCCTCATCCCAGTCTACTTTAACAATATCATTCTTTTTCAGACTCGGCAACATCTTCGTCCAGTTCCTCGCTATCCATATCGCCTGTTCCCTGAAAAAAACGGCGGACTGACCGCTCTAAATCCCCCTCTACCTTTTTCATCTCTTGTAATGTGACAGGTCTCTTTTTAAGTTGTGGATGCCAATCTTCAGCCTTATGAACTTCTTTGCCCACTTCTGAGGTATCGGTTAAATCTTCCTCTATCCGTGAAGGTAGTCCGGCCACTTCTCTTAAATAGGTTTCCAGCGGTGGGTCAGGGTTTAGCGCACCTACCTGCGATAATCGCATAATATAATTGGACATCACTTCCAAATCGACCTGCCCTACTGTGCCACTCTTTATCCTTGCTGACATCGGATCGAAGTTATTCAGTTTAAGTAATTTAGGGACTGCGAATTCGTTCAAGGTTTCCGATATATTATCTATCCATCCTTGCAAAGCTATCTGGAAGAAGTCCCGTGATTCTCTCGCTAAGGCAAAGCTCCCCACCTTCTCCATGCCTAGAGCTATGAACGTAGCCAGAACGGAAAGCATTATCTCCTGCCTGTACCTAGATATGGACTTACCGAATACATCCAAACCTCTACCTTCAGAACCCTCAAGTTTCAAATCCCATCCATTTGGGAGAACCACACCCATCTGTTCATCTATTCTGATTTTCCGCACTATACTCTTGGCAGCAGCTTCGTCACTAGCCCCAGTACCTGTAGAAGCACCTTGCGGTAGATGCATCACGGGGAGTCCGGCAAAGGAACGCTCCAACGATATGCCTTCTAATGCCTCAAGATTTGTTTTAAAGTACCATGAACGATAAGCATTTCTGAGAACAGAACGCCCTTCAGGGTTATTCTTGTGTTTTCTAGTCCTGAATAAGATGCTTTTCTCTATTGGGATAACAATTTGATTATAACTGGGTGCTGACGACTGCACAAAAGCCCTAATCCCACCCTCATCATCGAATATCCAGTTTACTAATGTCTCAGGAGCACGATAGCCGAACTTGCGCCATCCGATACGATTGTCAGAGAAGTTGGATTTCTCACCATCCCTCTTTTTATAAACAATCTCAAACCACGAATAGCCAAAGGGAAGCATTGATAATATCTCGGAGATAAAATCCCGCCAAGTATGAGACATATCCCGCATACATTCTTGTAAAAACTTGGCTTCTTTTGAACCCTCTGGCTCGGTAAACCACGGCACTTCCCTGAGTGCCATCTCAATAGCGAATAATATCGCTCCCACAATAGCATCGTTGTTAGACATCTCTTTATATATCTTGATGCCACGTTGCCCCTGTAATTCAGTAAGGAACTCTTCATAAACCTGTCCACCAAATCTGTTTAACCCTGTAGTACCTATTTCTACTTTAGATGGCTCGTCTGCCATATATCCCCCTTAAAAAACAAAACCGCCAAAGTCCTGCGTAATCCGCATGGCAGGTTTAGCGGTTAAACTCTTATATCAAGTATATTTTACAGAAAAGTATGCCCCTCTGTCAATTTTTTTATATCCGCCACCTTGATTTATTCCGCATTCCTTCACCTTCTTCTACCTCAACCAAAGATGGCCCCCCGTAATTCCACGTAGATACTTTCTCAGGCTGTGATTCGGGAAGCGATACAATCCCAGCACCGTCCCAAGCAGCTTGACAGGCCATAGCCATAGCCACTATCACATCTATCTTCTGGCTGGCTTTTTCCTTAGCAATTCTCATACCTCGGCTACCTTCTATAATCACGCAGTCCATATTCTGCTTCCTGAGTTCCCCGCTAGGGTACATCTCTATATTGTGTCCTCTGATTAATTCAAATAATATCTGTGTCATGCTGGTAAGATTAGTAGGGACTTGTGTATATTCATGGACTGGTACTCCTTTCCCTGCCAGAAATTGAGCACTCCTGACAAACTGAGAGGGGTCGTAATATACCGCACCGATATTAAAATGTCTCTGCATATCTAACAGGTAGGCTTCGATAGTAGCCTCTAAATCTAGTGTTTCACCCCCTACTGGTGTCCATATCTTGTGGTTTGCCAGTTTCAGTTTGTTGCTTTCCTTATCCCAGTACACCGCCACAACACCCGTAGTATCCCTCTTAACACCAATATCAACGCCAAAAAACAACTTCTCCTGTAATCCAGGCAAAGCAGGACTCATATTAGGATTAACACAGGCATCCCACGCCTCTATCGGAATATAAGAAGTGACAGCGGATACCCATTCGTTTTGGTGTAATCTTCTGAAAGCGTTCGGGCGAAGCGATTTTCTCTGCTCGGCATAATATTGTTCCGTCTGCCAGGGCATACGAGGTATATGATCCCAGTACATATATAACCCTGCTTCTTCATTTACCCAGATATAACGCAAGGCATCTTTATCTATTTCTGGGATATTCATCTCTTCAAGTTGTTCTTCGGTGTACTTTCTCTCACCGGCAAAGCCTAACTGGTTTAATTCCCACAGAAGCTCACTCTCCCCCTCGAAGCCAGCATAGGTAGCAATAAAGCGAATGGAATTCAACCTTGTAGGAACAGGAGTCAATTCATCCCACAATCTCCTTGAGGCTTCACTGGTGTAGGCCCATAATTCGTCCCACAAAGTAAGCCCTTGATTACCACCAGCAGCACCAGCATAATCACTGGATATCGCTTGTATCTCCGTACCATTAGAGAAAGAGATATTGGAGCGATTTGGCTTTATGTATAATCGGGGATTAGATTCGATAACCCTCGATGCCCTCTTGAATCCCCTGGCTTGGGATTGTTCAAGGTCATTGGCAATAAAATATATCTCGTTATAAGCTGGCTCTGTTAAAGCAAACCACAATCCCACCAAGCCCTCAATTTCGGTCTTACCCGATTTCTTAATACAAGAATAGAGGATAGTCTTGTAGGGAAATCTACCCTGTTTATCTTTAGTAAAGCAGTCCTTTAATATTACTTTCTGATGAGGCAGTAGTTTAATGGGTCTTTTTGTTTCAGGTAGAATATAGTCTTCTTCCGCAAAAGTCAGGATATCCTTTTTCTTTTTAGTCGTCTTCGCCATATTCCTTTTCCAGGTTACGTCCCTTCATAACATCCAATCCAAGTTTCACTTTAGTAGCTGTAGTTAATCCTAAATCATTACAAGCCCTGAACACGTTTTTCCAGTGAGTGGCGAATACCCTGAGCGCATCTATCGGCTTACCATGTTTATCTAATATCCCCTGCTGATTAAAAGCACCCCACAGTAATTTGATAACAGCCAGATTCTGCGCCAATCCTTGTACTACTATCTTATCAGTAGGAGTAAGATGTAGCTCCATAGCAAAGATGTCCCGATATAACTTGCGTTCTATAAAAGAAGCATGAGTCATTATAGATTTATAACTGGTAGCACCATGCGTTATCGGCCTGCCTATTGCTTTCTTGCGAGGTCTACCTTCCTTGCGTTTGTTTCTTTCACTTAATAATTTAAAATCACTCATTATTCCCCTTTTTAGTGGTATAATTCCTCTTAGGAGGTGGGATTATGACGGATTTAACTTTTGTTATCCTTATCATTATCGGAGTAGCCTTCTACTTCCTCCCTACTACAATTGGGGCGGTAAGACGTAAGCGCAATCTAGTCCCCATTCTCCTCTTAAATCTCCTCCTGGGCTGGTCTATCATCGGCTGGATTATAGCCCTCATCTGGTCGCTAGCCTATGAGAGAGACTGACTCACCACCTCTCCTTTATACCATTCTATTGTATCTCTTAATCCTTCTTCCAAACTAACCTGTGCTTCAAAGCCTAATACCTTTTTAGCTTTAGTTGTATCTACCATCCGATAAGGTATAGTAGTCGGTTTAGTAAAATCATATACTATTTCAGGGTTGTGTTCCGTGATTTTAAGAATAGTATCTACTATTTCACTGATGGTAGCAGACCTCCCCGAGCCAAGGTTTATCGGGTCACAAGTAGCGTGTTCTAAAGCCATCAATCCACCTTTGGCGATATCAGAGGCGTGAAGAAAGTCCCTGACTTCACCTCCAGTACCCCAGACAACAAACGGGTTCTCCTTCCGAAGTGCTCTCTCTATTAACATCGGAATAACATGAGCATGAGTGGAGCCGAAGTTATCATATCTCCCATAAGCAGCAGTCGGCCTTACTATAGCAACATTCAAACCCTGTTTATGTACAGTCTCAGCTACCTTCTCTAAATATCTCCGCATCCATCCGTAACCATGAAAGTGAGGATACGGCTCACCATCCCACATCTCATCCTCTTTAACCGGATAATCTCGTGGCGGATACGCTGATACACTGCTTAATAGTAAAAACCCCTTTACGTTCTGCGCTAACGCTGCCCGCATCACCTTAATTCCTAGATTAGCGTTTACGTCCATCGCCTCTAACGGATTCCTCACACCGGCCCCTATCGCTACACCGGCAGCATGGATAGCATAATCAACACCCTGCATAATATGGTCACTGTCTTGTGTTAAATCAGCATACAGTACGTTAATCCGTTCATCATTAATTAACATCGGACGATCATGTACTACCGCTAATACCTGAGCTTCCTGCTTTAATAGTTCCTTTATAATATACGTACCAATCAACCCCGTAGCCCCAGTAACTAATACCTTTTTATTCCTGAACATCTTAACCTCCGATATGACAATGTGCGTGGTCGTGGATTTTGCGTTGCTCCCACCTTATATT